>Ga0224722_1000177_pt1 | contig 36592 bp, 40 predicted proteins | sample Balambano_FR1_Me_FD_161646 | JGI IMG/M metagenome (GOLD analysis project Ga0224722, IMG submission 161646) | Freshwater sediment microbial communities from Lake Towuti, South Sulawesi, Indonesia - Balambano_FR1_MetaG | ecosystem: Environmental > Aquatic > Freshwater > Lake > Sediment | place...
CCCCCTCACCGCCTCACCGCCTCACCGTTCCCTTATCCCCTTCCACAAACTCTCCCAATGGCTCACCTACTCCCTGCTGGAACCTTTGCAAGAGTTAGGACTGACGATCGTTGCCCTCGACCAAATGACAGGACTGCCCGAATATCGCAACGGTGGGTTATGCGTTGATTTGGGCCTCTTACAGGTGAAAGATCCAACTATTTTGCCAGTACCCCAAACTGTAGATTCCGAAGCGATCGTGGAGTGGCGTGCCCTAACGGTGATTTGCCTCGATCGCATTGCCGACTCGATTCGCCAGACTTTGGATATGACGGCGGAAACTCTGCCTCTCGTAAAAGTGCTTCAGGGTGGCACTTGGACTGCTGGCCGCAAAATTGCCGCTGAGTTGCGTCCCAACGGCCTGCCACCAATTCAAATCGCCAGCGACGGCACCGTGTTCTAGGATAATCGGTGTGGTGAATGGCGAGAAGTTAATGAAACAAATGCGCGCTCGTAGTTTTCAACCTAAGGCATGGCTGATTGCCCTGGTCATGGTGTTAATTCCACTTTTGACAGGGTGTGATTTGCCCCAAGTCAGCGCGGAAGAACGCATCTTTTTGAATCTAAACCTGGATTTCTTGAGCGAATACCAACTGCCCAAGCAAGAATTTCAGGGAACACCCGTAGGTGGCTTATCGGCTCTCACCTACGATCGCCAGCGCAACCTGTTTTATGTCGTGAGTGACGATCGCAGCGACTTTGCCCCCGCCCGTTTCTACACGCTCAAAATCAAGTTAGATTCTACCGATCCGCAAGCGCCCAAAATTCAAACCATCAACATCGAAAGTGTGACAACGATTACCACTGAAGACGGCAAACCATATGCTAAAGGCGGGGTTGATCCGGAAGGTATCGCCTTATCACCGTTAAACACATTATTCATCTCCAGTGAAGGCATCGCCCTTAAAGAAATTCCGCCGTTTGTGCGGGAATTTGACCTGAAAGGGCAGTGGAAGCGGAGTCTCCTCATTCCTCAGCGCTATATCCCTCAGCTAGAAAATGGCAAATTAATCCAAGGTGTGGGCGATAACTTGGGGTTTGAGTCTTTGACTTTAGGCGGCATCAGTCCGGGGGCGATCGAGCCTTTTCGCCTCTTTACGGCCACCGAATCAGCTCTAACTCAAGATGCCTCATCCGAACATCCCCAACAGGGAGCCAGCCGCAATCGCTGGTTACATTACTCGATCGACCCTGACCATAGCTTGCTGGTATCAGAGCAGTTATACCCAATGGAAACTCCACCGGAAGGCGCACTGTATCACGGGTTAACTGAAATTTTGGCGATCGATCAGGGTGGCCACTTCCTCAGCCTGGAGCGATCGTTTGGGGCGAACGGGTTTGAGGTTAAACTCTACCAACTTTCGATCGGCAGCGCGACAGATACGATCGGCATCGAGAACTTCCGTGGCCCTCTACCAGGGGTGCAACCGATTCGCAAAAAGCTGTTACTGGACTTGAATCAACTCGGCATTCAACTAGACAATTTGGAAGGTATGACCCTCGGCCCCCAATTGCCCGATGGTAGCCGCAGCCTGGTGCTATTGAGTGACGACAACTTCAACCCCCGACAAAAAAATCAGTTCATACTCTTTCGATTGCGCGGCAAAGTATAAATCTATTCAATGCCCCAGCGCCGTCGCCAACTAGAGGTTGATTCCCGCTTGGAAATTCGTTGCTCTTGCTGATGCCGGGCATGAATGACTGCTGCCGTGTCTGAGAGCGTCGGGTCACGAAAGGGAATAGCGGCCCGTGTTTGCAGGTGTTCCTGTTCCATGGGGGTTAACGGATGGAGCGATCGCCCATCGAAGCTAGCCACAGTGCCCTGTGCCCACTCATGCGGCAAATGGCGCTCGCCTAAGGGAATGGTGCCAACTTGGAGGCCAGCGATTTGCATCGCCGCCCGCACTGCTGCCGATCGCGAATAGGTTGCCAAAATTCCCGTGGGAGCTAGACATTGTGCTACCCAGGAAAAAAATTCCACTGTCCAAAGTTGGGGGCAGCGCTGGGGAGAAAACGGGTCAAAAAAAATTGCATCCGCCTGAAAACCGATTTGGGCCAGAGATTGAATGGTTTGTCGGGCATCCCCAATCAACAGTTGCGCCTGCAAAGTAGACGTGTGCTGGTGATGTTGTTGGGCGATCGCCTGCAATGCTGCCTGCACTGGGATAGACCAGGATTCCAGGAACGGTGGAGCGATCGCGGCTGGGGGCACAGTAGCATCCAATTCCAGCCCCACCCATTCCACCCGGCAGTTTGGATTCACTGCCCAAATGACTTCTAACGCCGCCGCTGTGTTGTAACCCAAGCCATAGCACACATCCAATAACCGCACTGTTGCTTGAGTCGCCTGCATCACCAAATTGGTGGCATGGGCAAACTTTTGAAACGCTTCGGCTTTCGCACCTTGGCGACTATGAAACGCCTCGCTAAATTCTTCCGAAAAGAATGTAAATGAGCCGTCTGCCGTTAGTTGGGGCACCCAGTTGGTTGGCATATCGAGACACTGCAATCCACTGATCAAAGTCAAGCGTATTTCGAATCACAGGATGAATTAATCTAATGTTCATCTTGTTTTTGGGTCAACCTGCTAGGCTAGCCAGCAGATTGCCAAAATCTTTCAGAACTTCTATCAGGAACACGCGAGGCTTTGTATGGATCTTGCCCTTCAAGACGTTTGGCGGCTCTTGCATCCGATGTTAGCTGTGACCGTTGTTTTTCCTAGTATTGGGATTGTGGTTTACATGGCCTGGCAAACCCGGCAACGACGCTTACAGGTGGCCCATCATGAGAAAAGTAAAATTCCGCCCACGGTTGGCCAGGAACATTTGAGATTAGGCCGGTGGTTAGCGGTGGCGGTGGTGGCGATCGAGCTTCTGGGCATCACTCGTCCTTTGCTGAATCGGCTGAGTAAAGATCAGGTTTGGACGACAAATCCGACACAAGGCATTCTGGTAGTGCTGATGTACATTGTCGCGATCGGGTCTTTGGTGTGTTTACTGCAAGCTCGCCCAAAGCTGTGGCGCGGCATTTTTGCCACATTGGCAGGAGCGGCGATCGTCGTCTTGAGTCTGCAACCCGGAATTTTCCGGCGGGATGATGGCAAGTTGTTTCAGGGTGAGTGGTTTGTTTCCCATTGGTACTACGGAGTCACCGTGACGCTGCTAATGATTTTTTCGTTAGCCATCATTCAAGACATTTATCGTTCCATGCGCTGGCGGGTAACTCACATTGTCCTTAACTGTATTGCGGTGTTGCTATTTATTGGCCAGGGAATGACGGGTACTCGTGATCTGCTGGAAATTCCCCTCAGTTGGCAAGAACCATTCATTTATCAATGTGACTTTGTTAATAAAACCTGCCCCCAACCAGCACCACCACCAGGACAGAGCTAACACCAAAAAGTAACAACTTGCAACGAATAGATTGGGTGTGTTCCGTCTAGCGCTAGAGTGATCAGCATTCCGTCATTACTCGACTGTCGGAGCGTTGTATCAATGACTTATTCAGCACCCACACAATCTGAACCGGGCTTTTGGCAAGCGGAAATTTTAGACATGCTGTTTCCGCGATCGGCCTCCAACCCCGACTCCAGCTCGGACGCAGAACTGCTGCGGCAGCTTTCCTTTATTCCTGGGCTAAAAGAGTTACTGATGACTCGCCAAGTGCATGCCCTGGAACATGCAACAGTTTGGGTGTTGACGAAAATGGTCGGACGCATGCATTCGCCTGTTGCGCTCAACGGTGAATCGTTGGGTGGCCTCTCGACCGAACGAGGATTTTATCTATATGGCGATTTGGCCACGGTAGATGTCAGTCGGGCTGCTCAAATTGCCTTGCGCCGCATCACTTCAGGTGAGTGGGATCTAGCCGTACACCCGCGCTGTGGCACCAATTTATCGGTAGGAATGGTGTTGACGGCTGGTTTTGCTTTGGGAGCCACGGCAATTCTTCCGCGTGATCCGCTTGGGCAACTGCTGGGAGTAGGGCTGGCAACAATGGCTGCCGCACATCTCACCCCGGAATTGGGTAGTTTAGCTCAACGGTATATCACTACGGCAATCCCCTTCAATCTGGCAATCGCCAACGTTGCTCCGCAACGCGGGGAAGGTGGGCGATCGACGCATTTTATTGAGGTGCGCTGGGTGGATTAGGCTCAGTTCAACGAGACTGGCGCGCCTGCTTGACCATCGCAATCAGGGTTTGGTGGGCATCTTCTGAATCTTCCAACACATGGTCGAAGGCGATGCGGAGGGGCATTTCATTGCCGTTCACTTGCGTGATTAAGTCCATGCCTTCGGGATCGATCGCGCTCATTTTGGCGGCGGTTACATCTGGCAACTGGCCAAACACTTTGGCATACAGCGCGATCGCATCCGCGTGATCATCGTTCATATGCTGACAAATACGTTGGCTTACTTCAGGGGTAATCGGGTCTGCCATACTCGTTACTCTCATTCAGGTTCATGGTTCAGAATATCGTAAAATCTGCGATCTACTGCCATTAGAGTCCACTCGATCGCGGGTCAAACCCATCCCGTAGCCCATCACCGAGCAGATTAAAGGCCAACACCATCAAGGTAATAAACAGACCTGGGAAAAGGGTTGTCCAGGGAGATGTGAGGGAATACCCGCCACGAAAAGCATCTGCCAACATGGTACCTAGTTCTGGAGTAGGGGGTTGGGCACCCAAGCCCAGAAACCCAAGTCCAGCCGCTTCTAAAGTAGCCGTCCCAATTGACAAGCTGGCCTGCACGATGATGGGGGCTAACCCCGCTGGCAGAATGTGTTGCCACAGGATATGCACAGGAGTTGCCCCTAACGCCCGTGTTGCCTGGACAAATTCTTGTTCGCGCAACGTCAGCACCATCGATCGCATTAAGCGAATGTAGATCGGAATCTGCACGATCGCGATCGCCAACATGGCGCTGGTCAGACTGGGACCTGTCACGGTGACGATGGCGATCGCGAGCAGAATTGAGGGAAATGCCAGCAAGATGTCCGTGAGCCAATTAATCACGCCTTCAACTTTGCCCCTGACGTAGCCAGCAATTAGTCCTAAGGTCAGCCCCACGAGTAACCCCAAGCCAACCGATACAACGCTGACCAGCAGAGATGTGCGAATTCCATACCAAACCAGCGTCAAAATATCCCGCCCCAAGGCATCCGTCCCAAACCAATGGTTCGTGCTGGGGGGAACTAAGCGCGCTAAATAGTCGCGATCGGTTGCTGGATCGTAAGGTTTCAGGACTGGAGCCAGGAGCGCCAAGAGGAGCAGACAGATCGACAAAAGCAATCCCACTCTTCCGGGTGGCGATTGCCAAAAACGTTTCCAGGCGCGATCAGTTACTCCATTCACATTCGTTGCTAGGCCAGAACCGTGGCTCCACTAAAATAGTCTTGTAATTGGCGATCGTGATCATGCGATAGGTTGCCGATCGGGATGGAAGCGGGTTCAAATGCTTTGACATCTAGGACTTCATTGGCATCTTGCGGATCGATGACTCCCGCCACATCGACTTGAACCACCACACAGATTGAATGCACGCGCCCATCTCGCTCTGGTTGTGAGTAAACACCCACCAGTCGTTGAATTTTAGTAATGTCAAGCCCTGTTTCTTCCTTGAGTTCACGGTGCAGCGTCGTTTCGATCGTTTCACCCCAATTGACCATACCACCGGGCAGTGCCCACTTGCGGTTGTCGCTCCGTTGAATCAGCACAATCCGGCCATCTGGCAAGATCGGAATAATACTGGTGCCCATTACAGGGTGCCGAAACAGAATGCCTAGCACACTCTGCACAAAGTGCCATAACCGACCCATAGTTAATATCTCAACAAATTACACAAGCAGGTGACAAATGCATGCAACCTAATATCCACCCGAACGCAACAAAGTCTACCTCCAACACCACCGTTACTGAAATCGTCTTCATGCATGGCAAACCAGTGCTAACCAACTCAAGCCAAATCGGCTAAGACCTGTTCAATATGGGTTTCTGGTTTTACCTTTTTGTAGATTTTGGCGATCGCTCCATTCTCATCAATCACAAACGTATTGCGAGTGATTCCCATATACTCCTTGCCCATAAACTTTTTCAAGCCGTAGCTATCGTAAGCCTCGGCCACCTTGCCACCCTCATCAATCAAGAGTGGAAACGGTAAGTTGAATTTCGTGCTGAATTTTTCGTGAGACTTGGCATCATCCGTACTCACCCCCAACACCACCATATCCATTGCTTGAAACTGGTCGTAGGCATCTCGAAAAGCACAGGCTTCTTTCGTGCATCCGGGCGTGTTATCACGGGGGTAAAAATACAGCACAACTCGTTTGCCTCTCAAGCTAGAAAGGCTCACCACATTGCCGTTTGAGTCAGGCAGGCTAAAGTCAGGAGCGGGATCACCAACGTTGAGGGGCATAAGCGAAGGAATTAAAAATTTAGGTCAATCAGCAAATTTAGTTTGCTCGTTCCAATTCTATAGTACGCCTTTAGAACTGGGGATCGTGTGGGCCCGTCGTGGGTCAATCTCCACAGCCATCCGGAGCGATCGCGCGAAGGCTTTGAACGTCGCTTCAATGATGTGATGGGAGTTAATGCCATCCAGTTGACGGAGGTGCAGCGTCATTTGGGCATGGTTGACGATCGCCACGAAAAACTCGCGCACCAGTTGAGTATCATAGGTGCCCACTCGTTGAGTGGGAATTTGCAGGCCGTAGCTGAGATGGGGCCGACCCGAAAAATCGAGGGCAACTTGAACTAACGCTTCATCGAGCGGGGCGACAAAATGACCAAAGCGCACAATCCCTTTGCGATCGCCCAGCGCTTTGTGCAATGCCATCCCGAGGGTAATGCCCACATCTTCATTCGTATGGTGGTCGTCAATGTGATAATCGCCCGTTGCCCGTACATCTAGATCAAACACGCCATGGGAAGCGATTTGATGCAACATATGGTCTAAAAATGGCACTCCCGTTTGGGCCTGACATTGCCCCGTGCCATCCAAATCGATCGTCACTTCAACATCGGTTTCCCCGGTTGTCCGGCTCACGCTGGCCGCCCGCTTGAGGTCAGAACTGGGCGATCGAGCCATTGAGGTTGGCGTTGGGGAAACTGTTTCACTGGGTTGCATAATTTCGTCGCACTTCATCTGTTAACGTCTTCAATTCATTCTCTCAATTTGAGGGAAAGGGGCGCAGCCACCCGCGCGCGAAGGCCCAATCTAGAACTAACCGGATGCCACCATACAACAAAAAACTTTCTGCCACGAGACCGATCAGCAAAGCGGGATGCGCCTGGGGCCAGCTCATTTCGACTAGAGCCAAGCCTCGCACCAGGCCAAACGCTCCCACTGCACCGGACTTAAGATGGGGATTTTGATCCTGGCGAATGATGTAACGATAGGTAACAGCAAAGAGGAATCCCGACAGTTCTACGATCGTGCCACCCACCACCACCCCAATGCCATCTCGCCAGGTGAGCAAACCAGTCAATATCGGCATCTGTGGCACTAAAGCCGTGTTCATCGCAGTCAATAGCCCCAGTATGAGGGCAGCCGCGATCGCTCCCAACCCACCCGCCTGCAACGACTGCCAACGTTCCGCCCAGGTTAACTCAGCAGTTTCGGGCTTTGCAGCGATCGGGGTCGGTTCATTGGTAATCGGTTCATCGGTAAGTTGAATCATCGCGATGACATAAAAAATAAACTCCCTCATTATCCCACCAACCCATTCCCCACTCACCCTGCTTGCCGTTCCCACTTTGAACTATGATCTGTCTTGAAGTTGTTTTGAAACGGATGTTACAGGCGGTTATGGATATTCTGAGTCTAGGTTGGGTTGGCTTACTGGTTGTCTTCACCTTTTCCATCTCCCTGGTGGTTTGGGCACGGAATGGATTTTAATTGCCTGACTGTTGAGCAAGCCCTGGAGTGATGCGGCGAACGCTAGTAGACGCAGCCCGAGCATTCTGCGGCTTGGCTCGATTCTGTTTTTTGTGACGCGACCGAATCAATGGAAATTTCTCCTTATAGTGTTCTCATCTTTGCCGCATTAGGGCTAATGGTGCTGGTCAGTAGTGGTGTTGTCTACTTAACCCTGGCCGAGTGGCGCGATCGTCGTCGTCGAGACGAAGAAGTGCGGGCAAACAAGCCAACGAAGCGGCGGAAGTAACTGTCTGCTCGAAGTTCTAATTTTTTTCTCCTGTCGTTTATCCCCAATTCGTTATGAGCTTAGTTCAAGACAGCATCGCTCCCCACGGTGGTCAGCTAATCAACCGCATCGCGACACCAGAGCAACGGCAGGAGTTTTTGGACAAAGCTGATTTTTTGCCCGTCGTTCAAATTGACGATCGTGCTGTCTCGGATTTAGAACTGATCGCGATCGGTGGGTTTAGCCCCTTAACTGGGTTTATGGAGCAGGCCGATTACAATTCTGTTGTCAACGATATGCACATGACCAACGGGCTACCCTGGTCAATTCCAATTACGCTCCCGGTTAGCGAAGCGGTGGCTCAAGCCTTGAAGGAAGGCAGCTTGATTCGGTTAGATGATGCCAAAGGGCAATTTGTCGGCGTGTTGCAACTCACCCAGAAATACCATTACGACAAAATGCACGAAGCCCTGCATGTTTACCGCACCAACGAAGAAAAGCATCCCGGTGTGGCTGTGGTTTATCGGCAGGGAGAAGTTTACCTGGCGGGGCCAGTGTGGTTGATGCAGCGTCACCCCCATCCCAAGTTTCCGACCTACCAGATCGATCCGGCTGAATCCAGGGCGCTGTTTCGCGAAAAGGGCTGGAAAACGATCGTCGGCTTTCAAACCCGCAACCCCATTCATCGCGCTCACGAATACATCATCAAATGCGCACTCGAAATTGTTGACGGCTTGTTTCTGCATCCTTTAGTGGGGGCCACCAAAGAAGATGACATCCCCGCCGATGTGCGGATGCGGTGCTACGAGATCATGCTGGAACACTACTTTCCCAAAGATCGGGTAATCCTGGCCATCAATCCGGCGGCAATGCGGTACGCTGGCCCGCGAGAAGCCATTTTCCATGCTTTAGTCCGCAAGAATTATGGGTGTACTCACTTCATCGTTGGACGGGATCATGCAGGGGTGGGAGATTATTACGGCACCTATGATGCGCAATACATTTTCGATGAGTTTAAGCCAGAAGCCTTGGGAATTGCGCCGCTGAAGTTTGAACATGCTTTCTACTGCACCCGCACTCAAGGGATGGCCACGACGAAGACCAGTCCGAGTTTGCCCGAAGAACGGATTCACCTGTCAGGCACCAAAGTGCGGGAGATGCTGCGCCGTGGTGAATTGCCGCCCCCCGAATTTTCTCGTCCGCCGGTTGCTGCCGAACTAGCTCGCGCGATGAAGGTGTTTACCGAAAATCAATACGAGATTTAGGTTTTCTTAAGTTCACGATCGCGCGGTTGGGTTGAGGGTTTGCAAAAAAATTTTAGCCTCTGGTTGGGCGGAGTGCTTGAATGCATCCGGGGGGCAAAGTTCCACTAACTTGCCATCCTGCATTAAGCCAATCTGGGTCGCCAGGATGAATGCTTCTTGAATATCGTGTGTGACAAACACAACTGTTTTCCCAAGTTCCTGTTGCAACCGCCGAAATTCTTGCTGCAACTCCAGGCGCGTGATCGGGTCGAGCGCTCCAAATGGCTCATCCATCAACAAAATGGGCGGATCTGCGGCTAAGGCGCGTGCGACACCCACCCGTTGTCGTTGCCCCCCAGATAGTTGATGCGGATAACGGTTAGCGAATTGGCCCGGTTCTAGTCCCACCAGGTGTAACAGTTCGTGGGCACGGGCTTTCACTTGTTTGGTGTTCCAACCTTGCAGATTCGGCACCAATCCCACGTTTTGTTCGATCGTGAAGTGAGGGAATAATCCTGTTTCCTGGATCACGTAACCGATTTGGCGACGTAACTCGATCGCATCCCATTCTGTCGTTGCTCGCCCCCGCACGATGACTCGTCCTTCAGTGGGAGTGAGCAGACGGTTAATCAACTTCATGGTGGTGGTTTTACCCGAACCACTACGCCCCAGCAGCACCAGAAAATCACCCGTTTGAATTGTGAAATTTAAATCTGAGAGCAACACCCGCGATGAGTTGGGATGGGAGCGATCGCTCACGCTCAAAGAAACTGCTTGAAACCCAACAGCAACCGATGATTCCATGAACTGCCTCTAGGCAACGTTCTCTCTAACCTACCATCAAAAACCTACTTGCATTTCCACAGCGTTATAGTACAATTGTACGCATCATGCTTGAGACGGAACTTACTACACAAGGTTCCTGAGTTAAAGGAATCTTACCTGCAAGGTTTTAAACATTTGCTCAAGGGTCACCAGGAGGACGAATGATGGAGTATCACGCACGTAGTTCAGGGTTTAATGCCGCTGGGATCAAGTATATGCTGGCGGGTGGCACAGTTGTGGCGGCCCTCGGTTTGCTGGTTGAGCCACAGGCATTAATGTCAAAGATTGCCCCCGCCAAAGATGTCTGTCAGGAGGTAATTCAACCCCAGGCCGTGCTATCTCGCGATCGCTTGTCCCAACTTTTGACGATTCCTGAGCGCTCAAACAAAGAACAAATCCGGCAGGTCATGCAAGCACCTTACTGCCGTCTCCCCGATCTGGAAGTCCGTGCGGGCAGCATGGCTAAACGGGAAGCCTATCCGCTAGCATTTGACCCCAATACCTGGTTAGTGGTGATGTACGAGGGTGAGGAATATGCTGGATATTCATTCAGTTTTCGTCGTTAGTGGAGGGCTGGCGATCGCGTTAACGTTAGCCGGATGTCAGCGCCCTCCTCAACCCGACGAAACTATCCGCCTTCAGCTTTACCAGCAATGGCAAGTGCAACCTGGAGATATCCTCAATGGGGTGGCAGTGATCGGCGGTCTGGGCGATATTGGGCTTTCTCTAAACGGTCAGTCGGTGTATGCGCCCTTCGCTGGCCGCGCCCAAAAAGATCCCCGTAACTGTCTCATCTTTTCGACCCCCGATGTGCCTGCGTATCTCTTTCGACTGTGTGGGTTGAGTGATTTGCGGTTAGGCACTCGCAATCAGGGCGAAGCCTTAGGAACCGCCACGATCCTGCATGTTGCCACACTGCGCAAGCAACCCAATGGCACTTGGGCGATCGTGGAACCGAGTAAACCGATTATTGAACGCTTTCTTACCCGGTCATGAAGCATTATTTGACACTGGCTCTAGGAATTGCGGCCACTGCTGGAGTGAATGATGTTGTCGAGCTGCGCTCAGCTCAGGCGGCTGCACCGAGTCCCGCAACCGATTTTGCCCAAACTGATATGCCGGTAACTGCTGTGGAACCCATCTCAACCAGCCAGGACACGATCGCCCTCAGCTTTGAACCACCCACCAGTGCCGTTTCCCCGCCTGCTCCGGTTTCTCCCCCGCCTGCCAGCACTACTCAATTGGCCGCTTCTGCACCTAGCCATTCTGCCTCAACCTCAACTGCCCCCAGCCGGGAAGATTTATTTGCGGGTGGTTCAGAGTCTGTAGTGGCGAGAACGGTTGGTGCAGCGGAGGGCACTCGTACTTCCGATGGCGGTAAAACGGATATCTATGACGGGCACGTTGACCCTGGCAATGGGGTGTGGAATCGCGGCACCTTTTCTTATCAGTTTGGTAACGAAGAAAACCTCTCCGCCACCGAAGCCGATCGCCGCCAGTTAGCCAAGATCAAGCGCATCTACGAATCGGTGCTGCTGCCCAAAGCCGAAAAATATCAAGTGGCACCTCTAACCTTAGCTGAAGAACTGAATGGAATTGATTTAATTAACCAGGCTCCTTTGACCGTCACCGAGGACGGTGGCTACATCGAAAGACTGGCCGAAGCCAAGACAAAGAAAGGCTTGTCGGGCCAGGAGGCGATTTTAGAGGCGCGCATCTGGTCATTTTGGGATGGGTCACGCGGGGGATGGGATGCGCCTGGACTGCGAGCTTACGACGACCTGGGTAAAGAAGCTAGCATTCGTCATGATCAAAAGCGGCGGATGGGCATGATCGACGAGGCTCTAGCCGCCTATGAGCAACAACATGGCGCAATCGCAGAGCGTCCCGCAGATAAACCTGATGCTTCGCCTCAAAAGCATCCTGTAGCGACTCGTTCAACGGCACCTTTAGCCAGCGCCCAGCAAAAAGCCGAACGACAGGCAGATTCAATTATTTTTGGCTCAGCCAGTCGTCAAGATTCAACAACGCTTCTTGCGCAGAATTAACTCAGTCCCGCATACTTAACAAATACTTAATATTATCTTCCGCTTTTCTTAGCTTTACCAGCGAACGACTCAGGTACGCTGACTACAGGTTGCATGATTACTTAATATTACTTAATCGTAAAATTTGAGCGTACATGAACACTCTGTTTGATCTGTTGGTAAAGGGCGGCCCGGTGATGATCCCGATCGTGGGACTATCGGTGGTAACGCTGGCCTGTACGCTGGATCGATTTGTATTTTGGTTTCGGCTACTGCGTCGAGAAGACCGCATCGTCCATGATGTCTTGGAAGCCGCGCGATATGACTTACGAGAGGCTGAAAGTATTGCCGAACAAGCGCAGGATCTAGCGATCGGGCGGTTTTTGTTAGCGCCGCTGCGGTTGCGTCAGCCTTCCCCAGAAACCTTTCACCTGGCCATGGAAGCTGTAGCCGATCAGGAATTTTCGGTGATGCGAAAGGGTGATCGTTTGTTAGAAACTGTCGTCAATATGGCTCCCTTACTTGGATTACTTGGTACAGTCACCGGGTTAATCATTACTTTCCTAAATCTCAATATTGGAAGCGGCCAGAAGGTGGATCTCTCCAAAGCGGCGACGGGGATAGCTGAAGCTTTGATCACCACGGCTGGAGGTATGATTGTCGCGATTTTTGCACTGGCAGCTTATCGAATTTCGGTTGCGTTTCAGGCGCGGCAAATGGATTATTTTTCCAAAGTCGGCAGTGAGCTAGAGTTGATCTATCGGCAAACTTGGTACGAGCCGCAGCAATTTACGCCCCCTGTTATTTCCCCCGATCGCCCTTTTAGCCAACGAGAAGTTTAGGTCATGCGTTACCTCAAAACTCAAGATAATCGCTCCACCATGCCAGAAGTCAATCTCGTTCCCATGATGGATGTGATTATGACGATTTTGACTTTCTTTATCATTGTGGCGATGACCCTAACTGGCATTCAGTCGATCGACTTGTCATTGCCCGTTGTTCAAGATCCTGAATCGAAAGAAGCAGAAAACTTGCCTGAACCCCTCATATATGAGTTGAATCGCAGCCAGCAGATAATTTTGGATGGTAAACCTGTGAGCGAACAAGAAGCCGCTCAAGTAATTCAGCAGTACCTCCAGCAGAATCCCAAAGGTGCTGTACTGCTTAAAGCAGACCAGCGGTTGACTTATCAGAAAGTCGTTCAAGTATTGACAAAATTACAGAATGTAGGCGGCGATCGAGTTTCTCTAGCGATCGAACCCAACTAGGGACGCTACAGATAGCGCTTCTGCTTTTATCTTTACAATAACTTTATAAAGTGAGAGAAGATTTAGGAAATCTAAACTCCCTCTAAAGTTTCATGAATACATCTAATAAATAAGCAATAATGCTAAGTATTGTCGGGGATCAGCTCAGGGAACCGTTTTGAAGGTTTTTCTGACCTTTTAAAAAAGGATTGGCAAAAGAAACCCTGACGAATGTTCATATTTTCCTGTACTGATGGAGCAAATTTCTGCAACCCATCAGTGTTAGATCCGCATTCCTCTCCTTGCCCAAACACTTTAGAACAGGTTTATAGAATGATTGTTACAAACTCGATTGAGATTTATTGCCCCAATTGTGGTCACTCGGCTGAGCGACACTATCTAAAGAAAAAGTATCTAACTCGTACTCAATGTGTCCACTGTGATTACCTGATGATTACCTGCGATCGTACCGGCAAGGTGATTGAAGCCTACGCTCCAGGTTATGGTATCGATGTTTGTTATGGTCGGAGTGCCGAAGCCCGCAGTTGCCCACAAGCGGCATCAGCTTCCAGACCACGAGAATAACGCACACTTACCGCAATGTGCCGCTGCTTTAATGCCTGCACAAATTGCTGCACACGATGTTCGCTGGGGCGCTTGTAATCTACCTCTTGAATGGGGTTATAGGGAATCAGGTTGACATGGCTCTGGAATCCGCGCAAATGGTTGGCTAATTCGCTAGCATGTTCTGGACAGTCGTTTAGTTCCGCCAGCAAAATATACTCAAACGTGATGCGCCGCCCCGTTCTCTGGACGTACTCGCGGCATTCGTCTAGCAATGCATCGATCGAATAACGATGGGCACTGGGAATCAACTTTTCTCGCAGTATTTGGTTGGATGCATGTAAACTGACTGCCAGCGTCACCTGAAACTCGTACTCCGCAAACCGTCGAATTCGACCTGGAATACCGACCGTTGAAACCGTGATTAAACGTTGCCCAATACCAATATCCTGATTCAAACACTGAATGGCAGCAGCAACATGCTCAAGGTTGAGTAGCGGTTCGCCCATACCCATAAACACAATGTTGCTGACTCGGCGTTGAAAATCCTCTTGGACTGTTAAGACCTGATCCACGATTTCGTGGGTTGCCAGGTTGCGAACGAAGCCTCCTTTACCCGTGGCACAAAAGTCGCATGCCATAGGGCAGCCCACTTGGGATGAGACGCACACCGTCAAGCGATCAGCTGTAGGAATGCCAACCGCTTCAATAATGTGCCCATCGGCCAAACGGAGCAGAAATTTAACTGTTTCATCAGGTGCTACTGAGCGCCAGTGAATCGTCGATCGCCCAATGACGGTAGCTTGCAACTCGGCTCGCCATTGTTTTGGGAAAACAGTGATGTCTGTAAGCGACCGAGCGCCGCGTTCGTAAATCCATTGGTGGAGCTGTTTCCCTCGATAGGCCGGTTGTCCCTGCTGCTGCACCCATGCCGTTAGTTCAGCCAGAGACTGACCCAGTAAAGGTGTTGTTGAATGTGTTGTTGATGGAGTGAGCGTTTTCATCTATTCTTTGCGCTTTTTGCAATCTGCTTCGGCTAACTTTTGAATTGTTTCTTCGGCCAACTGGATGATTTCCTCGATCTGATAGCCATCCTCATCAAACATTGGGAGCAGCTTGTTCCATTTCACGTTTGGATCACGGAAGTAAGCACGATCGCCTCTAGGTCATACCAGCTCTCCACCATATAGGCTTTGAGTTCGGCTCTGCTCATTCGCATGCCTGCGCTGGCTGATGGGTCGGAAGAATTGTTTGTTTCTCAATTTTGCCACAGGGAACACAGCAACATCCTGTGATTGAACAATACTCGTTGGGAGTACCGATGGTTGCGAAAGTCTCTGGCTTTGCCCAAGGTCGTTACTACTTAGATACAAAAAAGTACGCCTACAGTACCGCAGCGCGCATGCGGGCGATCGGCAGATAAGTCAACTTTTGCGGGCCGGGGACAAAGGCACGTTTGTTGAACACATCGTAACGATTACGCTCGATGACATCCAAAATGCCGCGGTAGAGCATCAATGCTGCCCACACGGGAAAGCGAGCATCGGGGCTGAGGGCACTAATTCCGGCTTCAGCATCGGCAAAAAATTGGCGGGCGCGTCGAATCTGAAATTGCATCAACTGACACCAGCGATCGTCAATCACGCCTTGCAGCAGATCGTCTTCGGTGTAGTTAAATCGCTTCAGGTCTTCCAAGGGGATGTAAATTCTGCCACGACGGGCATCTTCGCCCACGTCTCGCAAAATGTTTGTCAATTGGTTGGCAATTCCCAGGGCAACAGCCTGCTTAGTTGGATCATGCTTGATTTGCTGATATCGATCCCAGGGAGTTGTGGGAGTGTTGTCGATTCCCATCACAGGTGTCGTCATCAATCCTACGGTACCCGCAACTCGGTAACAATAGAGTTGGAGTTCTTCAAAAGTTTCGTAGCGGGAACGATACAGATCCATGCGCTGCCCTTCAATCATGTCACGAAAGGGCTGAATATCCAGGGGAAATTGCGCCAGAGTATCCACCAGCGCCACGTCAGCATCTTCGACTGGGGTACCAGAAAAGATGGTTTCTAAATGGGACTCCCACTCGTCTAACGTCTCATTTGTCGTGAAGCTGGCGCGGGGACCATCAACCAGTTCATCAGTACGGCGACACCAGACATAAATTGCCCAAATCGCGCGACGTTTTACTTCAGGCATCAGCATCGTGCCCAGGTAAAAGGTTTTAGAGTACTTTGCAGTGACTTGACGGCAAAGCTCATAGGAATCCTCAATGGATGCCAGTGATTTAACACGAGAATGGTCTGGCAGTTTCAGCATGTCCCCAGGAAACGCTTGACGAACGTTACAGGCTAGAGTTGGTTCATAAAATTATCCATCTGCCCTGCTGCCTCAAACAGGTGCAAGGGATTTATCAGCTGATGTCCCAGATGGCAATGTAGAACCAGTTGGCAGGCTATTTGTAATTGCCTGCGCTGCCAGCTTACCAGAAAGTACGGCACCTTCCATACTGCCTAGATAGCGTTGCATGGTGTAACTCCCTGCCAGGAAGAAATTTGAAATTGGCGTTTGCTGGTCGGGGCGATGGGCTTGCCGTCCAGGCGAAGAGGTGTAGACCGATCGCGGTGTTTTCACGACTTTGTACTTGCGCAGTTTGGCCGGATTGTCGCCTGTGAGGTGTTGGGGGAAGAGTTTCTTCAATTCTTCCAAGGTGGCCGCGATGATGTCTGCATCTGACTTATCGATCCAGTCTTTGGCAGGAGCCAGCACCAGTTCCAGCATGGAGCGATCGGGGTCTTCGTACTCCTTGCAGGTGATGCTCATGTCAGCATAGACGCTGAGCAAATCAGAACGGGAGAACAGCAGATGGTCAATATCAGTGAGTTTGCGATCGAACCACAGATGCAGATTAATCACAGGAACCCCCTCCAGTCCCTCCAACTTTTGAAAGAAGGGCAGATCCTTCCAGGCTGTGGGCATTAACACTTTCATCACATCGACAGACATCGCAGAAACATAGGCATCGGCGGTGAAAATTTCATCCGGTTGCCCCTGTAAGCCGCGCAGCAGGAAGTGTTTTACAGTGCCATCGGGATTTAAAGCGATTTCTTTTAAAGGAGAGTTTAGCCGCACTTCGCCGCCGCCTTGAGTGATGTGATCAACGATCGGCTGGCAGAGGCGCTCTGTGGGTGAACCATCCAGAAAGGCAATTTTGGAACCGTAGCGTTCTTGCAAAAAGCGATTCATGGCGGTGAGGGGAATCGTTGCCGAAACATCCTCTGGATTGATGAAGGTGAGTGCTTTGGAAGCGGCCACGAAAATATCAGTGTTAACTCGTTCATCGACTCCCTGCCGTCGCAACCACTCCAGTAACGAGTACTTGTCCATGTCTTCGACATATTTCTGGCCGCGCACCACGGCAGGCCATAATCCCAACGCAAACCGGAACTTTTGATTCCAGGTGAGCATGTCGTTACTGGTGGCGATCGAGGTTAGGACATGAAATGGGGCGGGGATGTCTGGCACGCGAAAGTAAGAATAGGTGCCGGGTTTTTCGGGCTGGTTAAAAATGAGGGCGTGTTCTTTCCACTGGAGGCGATCGCTGATGCCCAATTCTGCCATTAGTTGCAACATGTTGGGGTAAGCCCCAAAAAAGGCATGTAGACCGGTTTCGTACCAGTCGCCATCTTCATCTTTCCAGGCGGCAACCAACCCACCCAGCACATCTCGGCTCTCCAGCACGACAGGGGTATGGCCCGCATCAACCAGATATTTTGCACAGGCTAACCCTGCTAAACCACCGCCAGCGATCGCAACACGCATAATAATTGTCTTTACTTTTTCTTCAACAATCTGGTTCACATTATACGTTGCATTCTGTTACATTTCGCCGCCAGTTCAGATATTTCAAAGGGTTTGAGCAAGTTTAAATGCCAAGCGTTCGAGTCAATAAGAAAATCCCCAGCTCTCGCCAGGGATCTGATCAGGGTACACTCAACTACCGAAACAGGCTATACACACGTCTGTGATGACTCCGAACGATGGTTGTAGGAGTCTTCAACAGATGAAGATGCAGGCAGTGCCAATCTCTTCTGTAAATATTTTGTGTCAGGATCAGGATGGCTTAAGTGAAATTACGGTGAGTCTGTATAAGCTTTTAGTAAAGTTTTGAAGCTTATGGAACCAGTAATCTGTAGACACCTTAGATCCAAGGAGCGTGGATTGAATAAGCTCGAAAAGCGGGTAATCAGTTGGGGCGAACGGCCGCGCGGCAGCATAGCGCCTCGGCTCAAAGGATTGGGGCGTTATGGCGATCGCCGAACTCACCCATGCGAAATGCAGTTTGATTGAATTCTCATACTTAAGTGCCATTCACCGATCTGGCTTATACCGAACGCAGGGAGGGCTGCTGCGATGTTGTTGCTGGCGAATAGCTGCGATGTCGTTAAAAAGTGTATATCGCTTGGCTAACCGTGCTGCATTCAGACGTAAAAATGAGGGCAGTCAAGGGCAATCTTAAATTCAGTGATAGAACCAGGGTATTTCCCAGCATCGATTCGTTGAACTTTCTCTCATCCATATCTTCATGAAATCTAATCTCCATGCCAGACTCGATCGCTACTACGACGAAATCACAGCCATCATTCTGTCGCGGCAAAACCCCATCACTGGATTACTCCCAGCCAGTACCGCCGTAAATGCTCATGGAGACTATACGGATGCCTGGGTGCGGGACAATGTGTACAGCATTCTGGCTGTTTGGGGCTTAGCGCTGGCGTATCGGAAAGTGGATGGCGATCGAGGCCGCGCTTTTGAACTGGAACATAGTGTCGTCAAACTTATGCGTGGCCTTTTGTTTGCCATGATGCGGCAGGCTTCCAAAGTGGAAAAGTTTAAAGAAACCCAGGCTCCCCTCGATGCACTCCATGCCAAGTACGATACCCAAACTGGGGATGTGGTGGTGAACGATGATGCCTGGGGTCACTTGCAATTGGATGCTACCTCAGTGTTTCTACTAATGCTGGCGCAAATGACCGCCTCCGGCCTGACGATCATTTACAACACGGATGAGGTGAACTTCATTCAAAACCTGGTGTACTACATTGGGCGGGCCTATCGCACTCCTGATTACGGCATTTGGGAGCGGGGCAACAAAATTAACCACGGCAACCCCGAATTGAACGCCAGTTCTGTGGGTATGGCAAAAGCGGCACTGGAGGCGATGAACGGGTTGAACCTGTATGGGGTGCGGGGGGGGCAATCTTCCGTCATTCATGTGATGCCCGATGAAATTGCTCGCACTCGAATTACGCTGGAATCGCTGCTCCCCAGGGAATCTAGTTCGAAAGAAGTGGATGCGGCGTTGCTGAGTGTGCTCGGGTTTCCGGCCTTTGCCGTGGATGATAGCGAGTTGAGCGATCGCACCCGCCAAAAAATTATCGATAAACTTCAAGGGCGCTACGGCTGCAAGCGCTTTTTGCGCGACGGGCATCAAACTGTTTTGGAAGACACCACCCGCCTGCACTACGAACCCTGGGAACTAAAGCAGTTTGAGCATATTGAATGTGAGTGGCCGCTCTTTTTCACGTACCTGCTATTGGATGCAGTATTTCGCGGCGATGCGGCTCAGATACAAGCGTATCAGCAGCGCTTAGAAGCCGTCCTGGTGGAGCGCGACGGCCACAAGCTCTTGCCCGAATTGTATTACGTGCCCCAGCATGCGGTTGCGGCTGAACAACGATCGCCCCAAAGCCAACCCCGCCTGCCCAACGAAAACATCCCCCTCGTGTGGGCACAGAGCTTGTACCTGCTAGGACAAATGATGAGTGAAGGGTTGCTGTCAGTCGGCGATGTTGATCCACTGGGGCGACATCTGCACATCCGGCGACAACGCAAGCCGATCGTCCAAATTGCGCTGCTGGCAGAAGATGAAACTATGCAATCCGAGCTGGCGATGTATGGCATTGATACCCAAACCCCCACGCAAATTGAGCCAATTCAAGTCCGACGGGCCACCGACTTGGCCTACGCTTACACCCAAATTGGCCGCAACGACAAGTTAGGGCTAACAGGCCGCCCGTTACGGCGATTGCGGAGCCTGACCACCTCGCGGGTGTTTCGGATGCGGGGTGAAACAGTTGTTTTCCTCCCGTCTTTTCTGGATCAACAGCAGTTTTACCTGACGCTGGAACCGTATTTTTTGGTGTCGCAAATTCGATCGGAAATTGCTCATATCCAACGCCACTGGAATCAACTGGGTCGTCCCACAATGACGCTGCTCCTATCCCACACGATGTTGAAACAGGAGGAGGGTGAGAACTCAAGGCCCATGCTGTCGTTGCTGAAGGAACTGCAAGAAGGTCTCTGTGGTGAGGTAGAAGTCAAGTTGGGACATGTCAATCAATTAATGCTGACTGCTTGCATCGAGCGCATCGACTTTCTGCACAACTTTGAATTCATTCAAGCGCCTGTGTTGGATGCGCACCCAGCTGAGGCTTATCTGGCTTTCAATCCCGATCGCAACTTTCCTCTTAGCATTACCCAGGAATTCAAGCTGGAAATTGAAACTGAAATCACGTTGGTGCTCAAAGCCCTGCGCCGATCGGATAACCTGTACGAACAATTCGAGCTGTTGAGTACACTGGTTCGGTTGAAAGGATTTGATTTTGATACGGGCCTGGGGCAACCCCTCCGCCAAGTAACAGTGGAGCAATTGCTCAACGAAGTCTACGTCAAAGCAGCGGAACTGAAACTATGGGCCATTTTACGCGGTGTGGCAGGCTTGTACGACAAAATGTCGATTAACCTGGCCGATGCAGTTACGGATATTTTGGTGCGGCAAAAACAGATTGCTGTGGGGCGGGCGTATAGTGAAGCGTCCCTGATTACTCAGCCGCTCTCGCCACAAGAACTGATGGAGAAGTTGCGGGAATTTTGTCGAGAAGACATCCGCGATCGGGTACTGACTCAGGAAATTCTGATCTACTTGAGTTTGCTGATTAAATCGGAACCCGCTCTATTTGATGGGTTATTAACATTGCGAGTGGGCTACTTAATCCTACTACTGACGACCAAACTAGCTCAGGAACGTAACATCACTCAAGATGAAGCCTATGGACAATTAATGCAACTCAGTCCGCATACAATCCAGACTCGTCTATATCAAGTCTTGAAAGGGTACAACAACATCAACCAAACTCTATTTCAACAAGAATCATTACAGGTTTCGCAGCAGGAAAAAGACATTGATTGGGCAATTCAAACTGACCATCTTGAAGAAGCTTTAGCAACTAAAAATTGGTGGCACAAACGCCAACTGGATGGCTCGTTGAACCGAGTGCCGAAAAACTTTTATCCCCAAGTGTGGAATTTGTTGAAGCACTGCAAAGGCTTGGTAATTGGAGACAAGCTGGAGCGTCGGAATCGCCTGGAAAGTGAGTTACTGCTGGCCGAAATGACTCCCGGTGAGAAAAACTTTGCGCTTCAGGTAGAACACCTGCTCAATAAAATTCAGGCTCCCGAGTATCGGCAGGTGAATATTGAGGCATTGATGGAACTGGCAGCCTTTATGGAACGCAACCCCCACCTGCGGATTCAGGAGTATATTGTGCTGGATGTGTTGATTGGGCATGCGGTGCGCTTGGCATGGTTGGCCCAAAATCCGACCCACGGCGATCGCTACGACGAACATAAAGCAGCCGCATGGCGCAGTTTTTATGGCAGTTCACCCTACGACTGTGCCACCTACATCGTGAACGCCCTCCGCTTCCTGATTCAGGTAGCTCAAAGCGCGAGGCAAAAGACGCCGATCTTTGAGGCTGAAGCAGACGAAGTCGAGATGACGCAAACCTAGCTGAAGTAGCAGGAACAAGAAATATTACGATGTGCGCCGCTTGGCCTAAATCTGGTGAAAATGCATGGCCAGATTGTGTCTTTACGAGTGGTGAAGTGTGGCTAAATCCCGAAAGTTGGTTGGCATGATGGTGACGATCGCCGCGATCGCTATTGGCTTGGTCGGCAATCTGGCGCTGCGATCGTCCTCCTCCCCATCTTCTGCCCCCATTGGCGGTGGGCTAGGGTTTTGTAATCGCACCAAGCAAGGCAAGGTGTACGTCGCGATCGCCTATCCCACTGAGGAGAACCAGTGGAAAACCCAGGGCTGGCTGAGTTTGGCCGAAGGCGAGTGCGACACCATCATCCGCGGCACGTTAACCAACCGCTTCTACTACTACGTGGCAGAGTCGGATCAAGGCCCTTCCTGGAAAGGCACCCACAAATTTTGTGTCTCAGATACCAGTTTCGTCTTCACGGCTGCGGATAAAGAATGCGAGGGAACCAGTGTGCGTTGGGCCGGCTTTCGGGAATTAGACACCGGCAAGAACGTCCCAAACTTTATGTTGAACCTGGAGTAGCCGTGAGGACTTCCTCGATAACTTTTAAGGCGGCTTCAGTAGTTTCATCCAACAATTTGGGATCAACTTTGGTATCAGTTGGTTTGTGGTAATTCGGTTCCACGCCGCGATGGAAGAACAGCACCGGAACTCCCTTGGCCGCAAACGAAGCATGATCACTGCCACCGCTACTGCTGCCGAAGGTGACGGCATCGGAGGCGGTCGCTTGGGCCAGTTTCGTGAGGGCAGAGGAGCCGCTCACTCGCAATTGTGCATTCAAACCCACCATGTCAAAGTTCAGCATTCCCTTTAAGCTTGTTAAAAAACCTGGAGCGGCCTGTTCGACAAATGCTTTGGAGCCATGCAGACCATCTTCTTCGCCATCAAACGCCACAAACCAGACATTGCGTGCCTGCGGGGTGCGTGCCAGATTGCGAGCGATCGCCAACACCACTGCCGTGCCCGAAGCATTGTCGTTCGCACCGGGCGACCCAGGCACAGAATCATAGTGCCCTCCTACTAACATCTGCGGCTGCGAAACGCCCTCCAGGTGTGCCACCACATTCCGTCCAGTGACCCGTCGCTGCCCCGCATTTACTGTCAAGGTAACGTTGGCTTGTTCGGGTTGAGCCTGCTCCAGCAAAGACTTGCCCCGCTCTCCTGAGATTCCCAGTACGGGTATTGCTGACTGTTGGGTTAACGTTCCCATGAAATCATCGGCGGCATTGTTCACAATCACTAGCCCGATCGCGCCTGCTGCTATTGCATTTTGTGTCTTTTCGGCAAAGGGAATTTCGCCGCGGCGAGTGATGGCGATCGCCCCTTTCACATTGACCTGGGCAAAATCTGTCGATCGTCCCACACTTGGCACAACGACTAACCTGGCAGTCGAGCTACCGGCGGCGCTACCCCGAAGTGCCAACCCTTTGAGCGAGTTGCCATTCACGCTTAAACTCGAACCCTGGTCGTCAAACTTCTCATAGGTGAAGGTTTGCACCGAAGTCACATAACCAGCTTGACGAAACTCTGCCATCAGGTAGCGGCTGGCTTGCTCTATCACTGGGGTGCCAGCAACACGCGGTCCCATTTGCACTAATGCCTCCACATCCGCGTTGGCACGAGGGAGAGCTTGCTGGGCTAGGGGCGATCGAGTGTCCTGAGCCTTGACGACTTCGCGCAGAGAAGTGTAGCCTGCAAACCCCATCAAGAGGATACTGACACTGACAAAGAGGCGTTTCTGACTGGGCCGCGAAAATATAGCTCGTTGGCTTTTCATGGGAATTGTGAATAAGTTGGAAGAGGGGCAGGGTAGGGCGAGATGTGCGGTTCAAAGATAGGCAATCAAGCGACCGCAGATGATGACTCCAGCCCACAGCCCGATCGACATCACAGCGTTGATCCGCGCAGCGATGGGCGCAGGGGTAGCTCGATTCCATAGCCGGACGGAACGATAGCTGCTTTGATAAAACCAGATGACGTTAATCCCTGCGAGCGTAATGAGTAGCAGTTTCAGGCGAAAAGCGGGATTGGCTGCAATTTGGGTGGCCTCCACTGAAAACAGGATGCCACCGGAGATCAGGGCGATCGCAAAACTGATGTATGTCCAGGGCAAGAGATGTCTGGCTAGATCCGTCACCAGTAGATGGCGAGAATAACCAAGTAGCCGCAAATCAAACATCAGCACGGAGCCAAACAGAACTGCCAGCGCCAGAATGTGAATGCTTTCCACGATCGGATAGCCCCACGTTCCAGCCCGCAAGGTAACTGACAGAGAACTGGTTTCCAGCCATTGCCAGAGCGAGTCCATAAAATCGTTCACTAGCGTAATTCAACTGTGCGATCGCCCACGATGATCCGCTCGGCTCGCATTTCACTTGCTTCAGTTCGATGGGGATAACCAACTACTCGCACCTTTTGCCCAACCTTCAGTACTTGTTTTGGTAAGCCACGACGCTCCATGCGAGACTGGGGGGCCAACACCGCCAACCAGACTTGATTGCCAGTTTTGAGTTGAATCGCAGTATGGGGATTTCCGTAACTAATTGATTGAATCTCACCCGTTAAATTTAGGGTTTGTTGGTTATTGTATTCGCTCCAGCCGTGATGGGCCTGAACTGTACGCACCTCGGTCATCACAGGGGCGGCGATTGCAGTAGAAAGCACGATCGCCGTGAAAAACCCTTGCTTTAGCATTGCTCCGAATCTCCGTTTGCTGTGGTAGTAGCGCCTTTAGACTAACAATAGGGTGAATGCTGGATTGACTCTGAGAATGAGGTTTTGCGTTGTTTCCTCATTATAATTTTCTTCACCTCAGCCGGAATTGGAGGTTTAACTTTGGGCACACGAACGTATGGCGATCGTCGCCTTGCTCGCGCTGGCATGCGCTTTATCCTTTGTCTGTCTTTGACCATTGGCTGCGCCTCGGCGGCGGTCCCCCAAGCTGATTCCCCCACCTGGAAGCTGCTGCGGCAAAATGCCCCAGGGTATGTGGTGATGATGCGCCACGCAGAAGCCCCTGGCACGGGTGATCCAACCAACTTTCGGCTAAATGATTGTTCGACCCAACGCAACCTTTCCCCAGCAGGCAGGGCACAGGCAAAACGCATTGGGGAAGCGTTTCGGCAGCGAAATATCCGGATCGCTCAAGTGTTGTCTAGCCAATGGTGCCGCTGCCTGGACACGGCTCAATTGTTACAGTTAGGACCTGTGAAGCCATTCCCCGCCCTCAATTCATTTTTCCAAAACCGTCGTGCTGAAGCAAAACAAACGGCAGCCGTGCGGCAACTCATTCTCAATCATCGCCAAGCAAACGGGGCGTTGATTTTGGTGAGTCATCAAGTTAATATCACTGCCGTTTCAGGCATCTTTCCGCAGTCGGGTGCAGCGGTTGTGCTGAAGGCGAACGATCGCGGCGACATTGCCGTGGTGGGGCAATTACCACCAGAGTAAAAGGTTACGGATGTGCCCGCGTCACCAAGACAAAATCTTCTGCCAATCCCAGTTGTTGGGCCGCAGGTAAATTGACCTGTTGGCGTGTGGCTTGATCCAACAGCAGGTAGGGCTGAGGATTATCCTGCCAGTAGCGAGCAACCGCCGCCGCCGTTGTGAGGGCAATCCCTTGGGCATCGTAAAAGGCTTTGACCGAGAAAATAGTGCGATCGCTGTAGAAATTGAGCGACGGACGGCTGTAGGGGTAGGTAGAAGCGACAGTTTGCCCCACGGGAGTATGTTGCTGAATTAAAGCGGCCACGGGTTTCACCGGAAATGATTCTTGTAATTCCCAAAGCCAATAGGGGGAGATCATCACCATCCCCAATGTCATGTAAGTGCCCCACAGCAACACCAGGATGAACTGAGAATCATGCTGCAACAGGAGAATGGTAGCGACGCTCATGGTCAGGGCGATCACCCCAAATAAAACGGCGAGATGAAATTGCGGCTGCGGACTAAGCAAACCCAGGTAAAGCGTAATCGCCCAACCGGCGATCGCCAATCCCACAAACAGCACCAACCAGGGCCATGGGTAGCGAGAGCGAGGCAGTTGCTTCACTCCGTAAAAGTCGCCCAGATCCCATACTTGCGCCAGGAATGCCCCACAAGCCAAAGCCAGCACCGGATACAGCGGCATGATGTACCACGGCAACTTCGTTTGCATGATCGAAATCACCACAAAGTATACGCTACTCCACACCAGCACCAGCTTTGCCCAACTCCAGTTGCGATTCTCCCAAGCCAGTTTGAAGGCTTGTGGCAAGAAGATGAGCCAGGGTAAGGCGGATTTGGTCAGTTCCACTAGGTAATACCAGAGGGGGCCTTGATTGCCTTCTACCGAACTCCACAATCGGCTAAAAGATTGACTCACCAGATTCACGCCCAAAAATAAAGCGCCATATCGTTGCCACTGCGCCCAATACCAAGCCGCCACAGGGACGCTACCCAGTAGCATCCCCGCCCACAGATAGCCAGAAGTCAGCAGTCGCGGCGTGTCCCATATTACAAAGCCTAAGGCGATCGCCCCCAGCAGTAGTCCCACGGCTCCCTTTGTTAAGCAAACCAACCCAAACCCCACGCCCACGCCCAATCCCCAGCGCAGATCACGTCGCGATCGCAGCAGGCAATACATCATCAGCAAGAAGAAGCAAACCAGGGCACCATCCAGCATGGCTAAACGTCCATGGCGCACCACAGGCAGCAACGTGAGATAGATCAAGGCGGCAAAAATTGCAGGTGTCCGGCGGGAAAAGATTTCGCGCCCAATGCCGTAGAGCAGCGGTACGGCCATGCCTGAGAGAAAGGCTCCGGGGAGGCGGGAAGTCCATTCATTCACGCCACCGATCGTGTAGCACTGAGCCATTAACCAATGAACCAGCGTGGGTTTGTTCAGGTAAGGTGCGCCGTTAATGCTGGGATAGAGCCACATCAAAGAATTTGGCGATTCGCCGATTTGCGATCGCCAAATTTCCCGCGCCACCTGAGCCACAATGCCCTCATCCCAGTCTCGCAACGGCACATCCCCCAGCCCGACCCCAAACAACACCAGCGCGGCCAGAGTTAACCCCAGCACCCATAACCGATCGGCCCAGTTTTTGATTGAGAAGCGTTCAGTTTTCAAATGGTTTCTGCCTCAGCCCAATGTGTCGTTATGCTCAGTCTACTCATCGGTCAGTGTCTCTTTTGGGCAAGAATCGTTCCAAATATTTTGCCCCTATCAGGATTAACAGAGACATAACCGTCGCAATAATGCTGGTTTGCCACAGACCACACCCTGCTAACACTCCGACTGCCGCTGTCACCCAGATGGATGCCGCTGAGGTTAAGCCTTTCACTTTGAGTTTGCCAGAATTCACAGTTTGCTGAACGATTTCCCCCGCGCCCAAGAAGCCAATTCCGGTGGCAATGCCTTGAATAGTGCGGCTGATGCCGTCTTCGAAAGAGCCAACTTGCAGCGGCACCAGGATAAAGATGGCAGATCCCAAACTCACAAGCATGTGAGTTCTCACCCCCGCAGATTTACCCGATGTTTCCCGATCCCACCCGATCGCGCCGCCCAGGATGATGGCTAATCCTAACCGCAAAACGATCTCTACCCAGTGATGAGGGGTGCTTGTCATAAATCTGGCAATGTTTGCATTCCATCACCATGCTGTCTGAGTCTCCAAGTGTCCGATTATATAGCAAAAGGCAGCAGGCCGTAGTCTCGTACTAGATAGGAGTGGTTAAGCGCTTATTTTGTCCTAGCCTTAATTCAGTAGGGCGAGCACTGGTTAGTAGGCGATCGGGAGCGGTTTTAGTTCAGCAGATGAAGACTTTGCGGCTTTTGCTGGGGTGATTTGCATTTGGCCCAATTGCTCTAAATGAGCCGCTAACGTTGATACCTGCTGCCGGATCTGTTGCGAGGAGGCGACGGATTGTTGCAACACTGATTTTTGCACAGTCGGTTTTTGACTGCGGCGGCGCGATCGCGTTAAAGCGACGAATTTCACCTTCGGCTGTTTGCCTTTGGGACTAAGTTGCTTAGGGCGGTTGGAGAGTTTTCCTAGTTCCCGCACGGCTTCTTCAATTTGTTTCAGGGGAACAGGTTCTAGATCATCTCCAGGGATGTCCACCACGATTAAGTAACCCGAAAAGTTCTTCCCACCCACCATTTCCAACGTGCGCAAAATTTTGGGCATGTCGGCATGCACGAGCTGGCCTTTTTCGTTGTAAAGCTCCCGGGCTGAGAGACAGCCGATCGTGGGATTCCAGTTGTAACTTGCTGGCACTGCTTTATCTTTACCCTGGAAAAAGTCTACGGATTCTCCAGAGCCGTGGATGCGGAATAAACTGCGTCCGGCTTTCCCCGCCCAAAAGCTTTGTTGCAGGGGGCGATAATTTTGCCAGGAGGGGGGCAGCAACGCCTGATACTCTGCCAGACTGCCAGAAAAGGAGCCTGGTTTCTGCGGTAAAAACCGCTTTGCGCCCGGTTCAAACGGCACATATAAATTGACCAGGGGAAACTGTCCGTAAGCTCGGAAAAATTCATCGTCTGGTTGCGGAATCACTCCTTCAATTCGAAAAACGCCCTGGGGAGTTTGGCCGCGTGTGAAATTCCAACCCAAACCGTGAATGGACGTTAACAAGAGCGGCACTGACCACAACTTGCCATTTTGCTGCACAAACTTACCATGACGATCCTTCAACACGGTTTGACACAAAACCCGCCGATCGTCCCGACACAACACGTACAGATGAAGCTGCCGTGGTGCAATGTTCCAACTCAGCAAGTCTTTGAGGGGAGGAAGAGGTTGGGTGTTAGCCGCATCGACAATTTCTTGCAACGTGGTTTGCAGGTACACATTGGTTGCCCAACTTGGAAACCGAGCTTGCACTACTTTACTCAAGCGGGTTAACTCACTGGTCGAGAGCTTGCCTTTGTTTAAAGCGGAGAGAGCCACGGCTACCCACTCGGCATCGGCGCTTTGCTCGATCGTCTCAATGAATCGTTGGCCGATAGACCCGTAAAAATTGGGATCATCGAGATAAAGCTGGGTTGCTACTTTAAACGCTTGGTCGATCGTTCTTGCTTGCGCATTAGATAATCCAGGTTGGGTAGACAGCCGTAAAATTTGATTCAAAGCTTCAGCCACAAACCCTTCTCGCGGTTCAACCACAGCCGTCGTCCAGAGCAAATGTCGCCAGTGGTCTTCGTTGCTGGCATTCACTGGAAACCGTGCCAACTCATAGTTTTCGGGACGGATCTGGCGCACTTGCTGTTGTCGTTGCAAAATCCGTGCTGTTGTCGTTGCTTGCTGTTGTTTCTCTTCCGTTGGTGGCGTATCAAGGCTTTCGGCCTCGGTTCGAGTTGAAGGCTTCACTGCCAACCCCAAAATCACCAGCATTGTAACTACTGCGATCGCTCCCAAGTTCCGTTTGGAAACAACTCGCAGTTGAGGAAGCATACGTCTCATGGCAGTTAGCCCACACTCCGAATCAGTAAAAGGTGCAATGCAGAAGGCGCGATAAGACTTCCCTACGTTCTAGCATCACCCCTCGCAAAATCCTATTCTGTTCAAAAACTGCAAGATTTATTCATGAAGGAGGGCTGAATAGAAAGAGAAAGGGAACTTTTATTCAACTTTGAAATTCTTCATAAACAGAGTCGCTGTGGTAGTATCTGGATGGCTAAAGTGGCTCATTGCAACAGGCTAGCCTTATGTGGTGGAGGAGATGACAGGCGTGCAAGACAACAAAGTGGTCGGGTGTTCCAGTGCTTACCAACAGCGAAATCAGCCCGAACCCATCCGTGTGGGCGTTGTGGGCGTTGGCAACATGGGTCAGCATCATACTCGCGTTCTGAGTATGCTAAAGGACGTAGAGTTGGTGGGGGTTGCCGATGTCAATGTCGATCGCGGCATTGATACCGCCAGCAAATATCGAGTTCGATTTTTTGAAGATTACCATGATCTGCTGCCTCACGTTGATGCAGTCTGCGTTGCGGTTCCCACCCGGTTACATCACTCCGTGGGGATGACCTGCCTCCAGGCGGGAGTGCATGTCCTGGTCGAAAAACCAATCGCCGCCAGCATCGTCGAAGCGGAGTCCCTCGTGAACGCCGCCGCTGAATCTCAATGCATTCTACAAGTCGGACACATCGAGCGGTTCAACCCCGCTTTCCAGGAACTCAGCAAAGTTCTTAAAACCGAAGAGCTGCTAGCTTTAGAAGCCCATCGCATGAGTCCCTATTCGCAACGGGCCAATGATGTCTCCGTTGTTCTGGATCTGATGATTCACGACATTGATCTGCTGCTGGAATTGGCCGGTGCGCCAGTTGTAAAACTAACGGCCACCGGGAGCCGTGCTTCTGGTTCAGGATATTTGGACTATGTGACGGCAACGCTTAACTTTGCCAACGGCATTGTGGCCACCCTCACTTCTAGCAAAGTCACCCATCGCAAGATCCGACGAATTGCAGCTCACTGCAAAAACTCGTTGACTGAGGCTGATTTTCTCAACAACGAAATTTTAATTCACCGCCAAACAACCGCAGATTACATGACCGACTATGGCCAGGTGCTATACCGTCAGGATGGGCTGATTGAAAAGGTTCATACCAGCAACATCGAACCTCTCCACGCGGAGCTAGAACACTTCGTGGCCTGTGTGAGGGGCGGCAATCAACCGTCCGTGGGGGGCGAGCAGGCCCTGAAAGCCTTACGCTTAGCCAGCTTGATCGAGCAGATGGCGTTGGATGGGCAGCCCTGGCAGCATCGAGAAGTTGAGCTGAGCGACAAATCTCACTCGGTTCTGGCGGTTTAATCTAATCTGTACTCAGGATATTAAGGATTTTAGTTTTTTGTTAAGTTTTGCACCTCAAGTACTGATGCGTTGTCGGCGTTTGAGCCGCTGAAGTTGGAATTTCATTAACAATCCGCAGAATCTGGATGCCTCTTAGTAGAATGTCAGGCATGTTGGATGCTCGATCGCAAAAATCCGAGTAAGATAGATAACCTGTAGCCTTGCCTGCTAAGCAGTATCCCTTTTTCGCTGAATAGGCTAGAACTAAGCTAGTCCGCTTATAAATTAGGTGAACGTTGTCAACCTCTAACATACTGTTAATCAATACTGCCTGTGACTGGAAATAGACCAATCCCATCCCGCGACATCCCCATCATTAACGAACGAATTCGTTTCCCCAAGATTCGAGTTATTGACTCAGATAACTCCCAGTTGGGAATTATGTCTCCGCGAGAGGCATTGCAACTGGCAGAAGAGAAGGAATTAGATTTGGTTCTGGTTACGGATAAGGCAGATCCACCCGTTTGCCGAATTATTGACTACGGCAAGTTTAAATTCGAGCAAGAAAAGAAAGCTAAAGAGGCGAAGAAGAAACAGCATACGGTTGAAGTCAAAGAAGTGAAGATGCGCTACAAGATCGAGAAGCACGATTATGATGTGCGGCTCAACCAAGCGAAGCGGTTTTTGCAAGATGGCGACAAAGTGAAAGCCACGGTGATGTTCCGAGGCCGAGAAATTCAACACAGCGACATGGCCAGAGACTTATTGACTCGCTTGGCTGACGATTTGCAAGAATTTGCTGAAGTTCAGCAGTTTCCGAAGCAAGAGGGGCGGAATATGATGATGCTGCTGGCACCGAAGAAGTAAGTTCTGAAACAAATCATTGCTGCCGCTCTGCAACGAAGCCAATCTAGGGCACTTTAGTAAGGTTTACTGACATGGTGCTTCCTCGCCTCGGTAAACAAGATCCTAAAGGTAAAAAGATTGTTGCGGCTGAAGTTGTAGAGCGATGGATGCAAAGCTCAAATGGGATTAATCGACCAGTGGGTGAGCAAAAGTACAGGTGGGCGCAGGTTGCTGCAATGGGTAAACCTGCGATCGGAGGAAGCTGAGCGTACATTCTTCATGTTTGCGTTCTATGCGGCGACCTCGATCGGGCTAGTTTGGCTGGAAGCAATTACCACTGACTTATTCCTCACCCGTTTCAGAGCCGAAGGATTGCCCTGGATTTATATCGCTAGTGCGGGGATCGGTTCTGGCCTGAGTTTCATGTATTCCCATTTGCAGCGGTTTTTGCCATTGAGACGGGTGATTGTGATTACCGCTCTCTTGATGGCCGCGCCCCTTGTCTTGTTTTGGGTTGGGTTAGCGGGCGACGACAGCACTCTGTTTATCTGGCAGGTTAGCGTAGTTGGGGTCACGGTCTTTTTGATGCGCTTGTGGATCGAGGCTATCAATGTTTTGAATGATCTCAACACCTCGATTACGGCCAACCAACTGTTTAACATTCGAGAAATTAAACGCACCTTCCCGTTGATTAGTAGCGGCATTTTGGTGGCGGATGTCGTCAGTGGTTTTTCACTTAGCTTCCTGATCCCATTGATGGGGCTAAACAATGTGGTGCTGTTGTCTTGTTTGATGATGACGATCGGGGCGGCGATCTTGTTCTATCTCAGTAAGGCTTATCAGCAAGCGTTTCCAGACTTCTATCGGAGACGCGTTGATGTAGAGGAACGGCTAGTTGACTTTTCTACTAATCGTCCGCTGCAAGGCCCCTTGCGCCGCTACGTGATTCTCCTATTCATGTTTTTCATCCTGGCGCAAGTCCTATTCCTACTCATCGACTTTCTGTTTCAAGATGCCCTCGAACAACGCTACAGCACATCAGAAGGGCAAATTGCGGCCTTCCTGGGGGTATTTAACGGCATCCTGGGATTGTTCGAAGTGGCGACCCAGTGGTTAGCCTCCAGTCGGCTAATTGAGCGAGTTGGGGTTTTTGCTGCATCTGTTTTGTTGCCAGGAGGTATCGCCATTTTAAGCACGTTGGCGATCTCAAGTCTGTTGGTCGGGCAAACTCCTTTGATAAGCGGACTGGAGTGGACTTTGCCAATCTTTGTGGTGCTGGTGTTGCTGAAGTTCTATGACGAGTTGCTGCACTACACCTTATTTGCCAGCGTCAGTCCCGTTTTGTTTCAACCTGTTCCCGACAATTTTCGCAGCCATGTGCAGGCAATGGTGCGGGGAATTGCGGAACCCATCTCCACGGGAATTATCGGTTTGGTGTTAGTTCTATTGGGTTGGTTGCTGGGAAATCGATTTTTAGAATGGCTATTTCCAGTCATTGTGGTGCTGGCCCTGATGTGGGTGCTGGTTATTTTGTTGCTACGGGCTAAGTACGTCAATTTGTTGGTGATTAGTGCAGAGCGTGGCCAACTGAATCGCGATGTGGATGAGTTAGAACTGCGCCGCTGGGTAATAGAAACTCTGGAGAAACCTGGGACAGAAGAACGGAAACAATCCTGCATTGATTTGCTGAGTAAAGTTGATCCGAGCAGCGCAAGCGAGGTGCTGGCTCCCCATCTGCTCTCATTTTCGCCCAACTTGCAGCAAAAAAGCATAGAAGCGATGCTGCTATATCCCAACCCAACCTATCTCAAGTATGTCAAGGCCATTATTGAACAAGCACCGCCGCCGCAGTTGTTAGCTGTCGCATTACGCTTTGTCTGGTTAACCGAGGAAAACCCTGATATTCGCCAACTCCGCCCGTATTTGCGCGATGAAGTCGATCCGGTTGTGCGTGGCACGGCGGCTTCCCTGATGATGCGACGTGGCAATTCAAATCAGAAGGCGGAAGCGACCCATACGCTCCGGAAAATGCTCACTAATAAATCGGAAAAAGAACGGATGGCGGGTTGTCGGGCATTGGGGGATGCGGCGTATCTGCAAGCGCTCCGGATTTATATTCCAAATTTGCTCCAGGACGAGTCGTTGCGAGTACGGCGAGCGATTTTGGATGCGATCGCCGCAACGCATTTCGAAGATTATTACCCGTCCTTGTTGCTGGGGTTGCAGTACAAATCCACGCGGGAAGCAGCAATGAATGCGCTAGTGCGCTTGGACAATGAAGCAATTCCAATGCTGGTGAAGTTGGCAGAGGATGGGCAAAAGCCTGACACTGTGCGGCTTTGTGCTTGGCAGACGATCGGCAAAATTGGCAGCATTGAAGCACTTGATGCCCTGATTTCCCATCTCAAAATTGCCTGGGGAGTCGATCGTCGGAATATTCTCCGAATTCTCTTGGAAATGCCAGGTGAAGTTGGGATTGAGACGGTGCTGGATCAGATTGGCCGCAGCGGCGTAGAGCAGTTGATCGATCAAGAGTTGATGTTTATTGGCCAAATGGCGGCGGCGTTGCTGGATTTATCCTCAGAGAGAATTGCCGTAACGGAAGCCGACCTGCTCAGGCGATCGCTGCAAGGGTTGCAAGCCGATGCCCAGGACCGCATTTTTATGCTGATGCAGTTTTTGTATGCTATCAGTGCGATTAAGGCTGCCGCATTTAATCTACAATCCAATTCCCGTAGCAGCAAAGCCAAAGGATTGGAAATTTTAGACAATACACTGGATATTCCCAGCAAGCGGGCACTCCTGACTCTGCTCGATCGCAATAGCGACCTTGAAAAAGTGAAGGGGTTGGCCGAATTAGTGCCTTACACGCCATTACCATCCAGCGAGCGCCTCCGTCGTCTGGTAGAATTACGCCATTTTCTGTCTGAATGGAGTATTGCGTGCTGTTTCCATCTAGCCAAACGCACTCGCTGGCGCTTAACTCCAGAGCAAACGATCGCTTGTTTACGCCATCCCAAGGGGTTTGTACGAGAGGCTGTCTTGGGGTATTTGGCGATGGCCTCCCCAAGAGCGCTCGAAAAGTTATTGCCTTCGTTGTGTCATGATCCCGATCGCCTAGTGCTGGCACAAGTGCAGAAAATGAGGCAAGACTTGGAAGCTCGGTCGAGCGATTCAGAACCATTTACTGACTCGTCGCAAACAGAATCTAATACTTTCGGTCATCCCGAACTTGAAACAACTTAATATTAATGATGCCCATAGATTTTGGGAATTCTGGTCATAATGACTCTATTGTGGCGGTTTTGCGACTTTAGAGTGGTTAACGCTGTGCCTTGCTGGCAATGTCTCTATGCTTTCAAGCTTTGAACGCCTACTGTTTATCCGAGAAGTCCCCATCTTCAAAGAGCTGCGGGATGAATTTTTGGTCAGGTTAGCGTCTGTCATGGATGAGTTAGTTTTTCCTACCAGCCACACGATCTTTACCAAAGGCCAAGAAGGACGATCGCTGTACATTGTGGTGTCGGGCAGAGTCCGCGTTCACATCGATGATCACGAACTGGTACAACTAGATCAGGGAGCTTGCTTCGGCGAGATGTCTTTATTTGATGCAGAACCGCGTTCAGCCTCTGTCACTACGCTCTCCCCGTCGGAATGTTTGGTGTTAACGCAGCAACAGCTTTATGAGGCGATCGAAGAAACCCCAGGAATTGCAGTGAACATCATCCGGCTGCTCTCGCGGCGAATTCGTGAGCTAAATCAAAAGATTAACTATATGCAACCAACCATTAGCGCACCCCCACCGCCGACTCGTCTTTACAAACCCACTCAAATTGGATAATTCCAGCCACGGGAGGGGATTTTTCTGAACCAAACGGCCTTCCAGTCAAGCGGCAGTGGCTTCCATCCAATCAAAAATACGATCGAGATCTTCTAGGGTAATTAATCCGTACTGCCACAGAATGATGGGAAGTTGGTTGGATGTGGGGTCGTGATGGCGTAGCGCGATCGCGATCGCGGTTTCTGGAAGCGCTAACTCTTCTTTCAAAAATTGAATTAATCGTGCATTCACCGCTCCTCCTTGATGCTTCTGGCAGCCTTTTTCATTAATCTGACACTTTTTGTAAAGTTTTGCAACGAGTCTCTCAGGATTAAAATCGTTTAACTAGCGTAACTGAAACCAGGGACAGCAAAAAATTAAAATTTTATAAGATTATTCCATTGTGTTGAAATTGTCTGCTGCCTCGACTAGTCGCCTAGTTTGGGCCTTTATTTGAGTTCGCGTAGCCGATTGAGCGTGACTTTGATATCCATCGCTATCCTCTCCCACATTTACGCAAATCACTCAGGTTTTTTCCTACGTTCTAGATGGGATTACCGAATAAAGCCCTCAACACCTTGACCTATCGGTTGTTCAGGAATTATGAGAAAAAATGATCAAAAGAAAACCTGCCTCTGGTGGGAGACAGGTCGTTTAATCAAAAAACGAATAGGGAAAAATGGCTGAGCCAGCCGGAATGAGTTTGCTTTAGCCTTTTGTGCGACGAATGTGATCCATGATTTGCTGCTTGCGTTCGCTCGATTGTGTCGTTGAGCGTTTGGTAAAGTCGCCAGTACTACGAGCTAAATGCTCCATAATTCGCTTTTTACGATCGTCTGTAGAAGCCATAGGTTAAGAGTTCCAATCGACTGCGGCAGTTTGCTCTTTCATTGTTACAGATTTTTCGTTACAAAGCTTTATGCTTCGATACAAATCATTCTGCGGCTTTGCCCGCATTCATTCCAGTTAAAATCGCTTGCTGGCTGGCTTTTTGGTAAATTCCTTTGAGGTAATTCATTGCTGCCTGAGACGAACTTTGCACGATCGCACCTTCCTCAGAAATCTCGGCTTTCAAAGGAATCTGCCCCAAGACATCCAAAACCGTTTCGCTACTGGGCGGAGGGGCAATGACCACTAGTGAAGGTTCGAGTTGGTCTGGGTATTGCCAAAAGTGGGG
>Ga0224722_1000178_pt1 | contig 36560 bp, 31 predicted proteins | sample Balambano_FR1_Me_FD_161646 | JGI IMG/M metagenome (GOLD analysis project Ga0224722, IMG submission 161646) | Freshwater sediment microbial communities from Lake Towuti, South Sulawesi, Indonesia - Balambano_FR1_MetaG | ecosystem: Environmental > Aquatic > Freshwater > Lake > Sediment | place...
CATCCTGACGACCTTTGACGATGAGCAATATGTGTTCGAGGGTTTGCGGGCCGGCGCGCGCGGCTATTTGCTAAAGGACGTGTCCGGCGACGAGTTGGCCCGCGCCATCCGCACGGTGATGGACGGCGGCGCGTTGATCGAACCGTCGGTGGCGCGCAAAGTGTTCGCCGAATTCGCGCGGCTGGCCCCCAGCGCGCGCGGTGTGAACGACGGGCTGGCCGAGCCGTTGAGCGAGCGCGAGATCGAGGTGCTCAAGCTGGTCGCGGCGGGCATGAGCAACCGCGAGATTGCGCAGCGGTTGTTTCTGGCCGAGGGCACGGTGAAGAACTATGTGACCGCCGTGCTGGGCAAGATCGGCGCGCGCGACCGCACCCAGGCCGCGCTGCGGGGGAAAGAGTTGGGGTTGATCTAAAGGGATAACCCTTAAGCACGAGATGGGACTCGGAAGAATCTGACGATTACTTTGGACAAGGAGGAGGGCTTCATTTATGGCGATTGACAAGTCCGGTAAATGGTGGAAGGGAACTACCAAAGAAGACATGCTCGAGTACCTGAATGCCCTAGCACCGGGAGGCTATCCAGTCGATCAAGTGATCCCGCAGACGTGTGATTGTGGGTGCACAACTTTTGAGGTTTATCGAAGCGTGGATGACGAATTGAGTTATCTTGTTTGCTCACAATGTCGTTCAAAGACATATGTCACCGACTCTGAGGAACACGATGAAGGATTCGAATATGAGTTGACTAAATGTCCCTGTAAGAGTAGCCAATCTCAAGTCTTCCTTGGCGTGCATAGCATTAACGATAAGTCCGTCGCCAATTGGATGAGTATTGGAATCATTTGTGCGAAGTGTGGAATCTTACGAATGCCACTGGATTGGGAATTCGACACCGATGTATCTGAAGAAAGTTACTCAAAGCATACTCATCCTCTTCCTAGCTCAAGTAGGTCGTCAAAGCTCTCAAAGGCGTAAAACTTGGCAACCATGAAGGCTCCAGCAATAGTGAGCTATCGCCTGCACAGCCACCGCATCTCCCACACCGAGTTCACAAAACCCCATGAAGTCGTGGCGTGGTTCGGGGCGATGCAGGCGCAGGACTACCCGCACAGCAAGTGGGCCGTCGGCCTGCGCTGCGCTGGCGTGACCGACGCCGATGTCGAGCGCGCCATCGCCGACCGATCCGTTGTGCGGACGTGGGCCATGCGCGGCACGCTGCAACTGGTCGCGGCTGAAGACGTGCATTGGCTGCTGTCGCTGGTCGGGCCACGCATCATCGCGCGTGGCGCAGCCGACGACCTGCGCCGGTTCGGCTTGGACGAGGCCGAGTTCGCGCGGATTGACACGTTGCTCGACAAGGTCCTGCGCGGGGTGCAACTCACCCGCAAGGAAACCTATGCTGCATTGGAAGCACACGGCATCAAAACCGAAGGCCAGCGCGGCTATCACATCCTCAACCGCGCCGGGTTGAAGGGGAAGATTTGCTTCGGCGCGCCGCAAGGCAAAGCGGAGACGTTTGCGTTGTTGGATGAGTGGCTATCTTCTGCCCCCTCTCCCAGCCTCTCCCCAACGGGGAGAGGGGACAAGCCGAAGCGCGACGCAGCCCTGGCCGAGTTGGCGCTGCGCTACTTCCGCAGCCATGGCCCGGCCACGCTGGGTGATTTCGTCTGGTGGTCGAGCCTGACCGTGGCCGAGGCGCGGGCCGGGCTCACTGGCGCGCAGCCGAAGTTGATCGAAGAGAAAGTCGGCGATACGACATATTGGCTGGCCGATGGCGCTGCGCCGGCCAAGGTCCAGTCTCCTGACGTGCAAGTGCTACCCGGCTTCGATGAATACCTGTTGGGCTACACCGACCGCAGTTTGATTCTGGAGAAGGCGCACAACGTCAGCGTCATCCACAGCAACGGCATCTTCAAGCCGACGGTCGTGGTGGACGGGCAGATCGTCGGCACGTGGAGGCGTAGGGTGGTGAAGGGAAAGGTGATTGTGACGCCAATGACTTTCGCGCCGATGACTGCGCAACAGCAACGCGCATTCACCAAAGCCCTTGAGCGCTACGTAGCATTTCTGAACACCGCTTGATTCGTCAGCGCTCTTGTGGGCGCGCTTAAAATCAGTATTGCACCCGCCTGTGGGCGAAGGAGTGATGGATGAGACAAGTGGTCATCTATGCCGGTGAAGATGGGCAATGGGTTGCGGAATGCCCAAGCCTGCCTGGTTGCATCAGCCAGGGCAATACCCGAGAGGAAGCGGTCATTAACATCAAAGAAGCGATTCGGGGCTATGTCGCTGCCTTGCAGGAAGACGGCATAACCATCCCAGAAGAGCGCTTCGACACACTCGTCGTCGCAGTATGAGCAAGCTGCCCACAATCTGGGGCAGAGAATAAGCGGCTCTGGGTGTAGATGAGTTCATCAAGCTGTTGTAGGTCTCAACAACACGCGTGCGTCATCACCCCCGGCGTGTGCCCGCGTTGCACCAGCGCCTGCTGGCCCTCCGTCAACGTGATCCACGGCATGGTCGGCCCATCTGGCACACGCGCCATCGGCTGGCCGTTCAGCACGGTCAGCGTGTTGCACAGCAGTTGCTTGCCGGGGCGGGCGTTCATGAACACGTCGTAGAACGTGTAGTCACCCTCGCACAGCTTGAACAACGCCACATCGGCATACGCGCCGGGCTTGAGCGTGCCGACCTCGTCCTGCAAGCCCATCACCTCGGCCGGGCGTGCCGTGCTGGCCCGCACCACGTCTTCCAACGGCATGCCCAGCGCCAGGAACTTGCTCATGCACGTCGGCATGTCGAACAGCGGGCCGTGCACGCTCATCTGGTGAATATCGGTCGAGATCACATCCGGCCGTAAGCCCTGCGCCGCCATAGCCTCGGCCGTCTCGAACGAGAACGACCCCGCGCCGTGGCCGATGTCCATGATCACGCCGCTATCCCAGGCGCGCTGCGCGTCGGCCAGCAACTGACCCTGATCGTCAATCAGGCGCATGTTGTGGCCGGTGAAGCAGTGGGTCAGGATGTCGCCTGGGCGCAGCTCGGCCAGCACATCTTTGATGGCCGGCGGCCCGCTGCCGATGTGCACCATCATCGGCATGGCGCAGCGCTCGGCTGCCTGGCGCGCGCGGCGCAGCGGCTCCAGCCCATTCGCGCCGACGGTGTTGCTGTCTATGCGCGCCTTGACGCCCAGCACAAAATCGCGGTTGGCGTCAATCAGCTTGCAGCACACATCCACGTCGCAATAGTTCAGGTTGGCCAGCTCGTAGGTCATGGCAGTCAGGCCGATGGACGAGATGTTGAGCAGGGCGTAGATGCGCGACTTGGCGGGATGGATCACGTAATCGCGGAAGCCGATGACGTTGAACGCGCCGGCCGAACCGACATCGAGCCACGTCGTGACGCCGCTGCGCGCGGCCACCGGGTCGGCCTGGATGCCCCAGAACGTCGCGCCGTAATACACGTGCGTGTGCAGGTCCACCAGGCCGGGCGTGACGATCTGGCCGGTCGCGTCAATCACGCGCGCTGCGCTCTCGGCCGGGATGTTGCGATCCACCGCCGCGACGCGGTTGCGCCTGATGGCGACGTCGAACGGGCCGTTGCGGTTCTGCGCGGGGTCAATCAGCGTGCCGCCTTTGATGAGGAGATCGAAGTGCATGGGCGGAGTGAAGCACGGTGACGGGCAGAAGTCAAAATACACGCTGCTTAGCGTCGTCTCATGGGGATGGGGTTGAATGTGCCCATTCGATTGGAGGCGCACATGAACCGCAGAGACTTCATGCGAATGGTGACGGTGTTGGGTGGAGCTACGGCAGCCGCATCACTTCTGCCAGCGCAAGCGCAAACGCAGGCCAAAGCCAAAGTGGCGCTGGTCAAGACGAGCGACCGCGCTGCCGGCACGTTGCGCGCGATCGAGCTGCTCGGCATCGCGCCAGCCCGCGGAGAGCGTGTGCTGCTCAAGCCCAACTTCAACAGCGCCGACCCTGCGCCGGGCAGCACCCACAACGACATGCTGAAGGCGATGGTGCAGTCGCTGCAAGGCATGGGCGCAAAAGCCATCACGGTGGCCGACCGCAGCGGCATGGGCGACACGCGCCGGGTGATGGAGCAAAAGGGCATCTTCGCGCTGGGCAAGCAGATGGGTTTCGAGACGGTCGTGTTCGATGAGTTGGCCGAAGCTGATTGGGCCATCGTCAAGTCCGGCGACCAGCATTGGTCGCGCGGGTTCGCTGTGCCCAAGCTGTTGCTGGATAGCGCGTGCGTTGCCCAAGCCTGCGCGCTCAAGACGCATCGCTTCGGCGGGCACTTCACCCTGTCGCTCAAGAACTCGGTCGGCCTGGCCGCCAAGCAGACCATGCGCGGCGGCTACAACTATATGAACGAGCTGCACGGCTCACGCTATCAGCGCCACATGGTGGCCGAGATCAACCAGAGCTATGCGCCGGCGCTGATCGTGATGGACGGCGTCGAGGCGTTCACGACCGGCGGGCCGGACAAAGGCAAACTGGTGAAGAGCGAGGTGGTGCTTGCCAGCGCCGACCGCATCGCCATTGATGCAGTGGGCGTGGCGATTCTGCGGATGTTTGGCACCACGCCACAGGTGAGCACAGGCAAGATTTTCGAGCAGGCCCAACTCGCCCGCGCGGTCGAACTGGACCTCGGTGTCAGTGCGTCGTCGCAGATCGAGTTGGTGACCGGTGACCCGGCCAGCGCCGACTATGCCAAGCAAGTGCGCGCGCTGCTGGATGTGTGACGCCGCCCAATCAACACACATGACACGCCCACGCTTCCGCTTCTGGATCGGCAGCGCGCTTGCGTTGGCGCTCATCACATCGGCTTGCGCGGCGCCGCCCGTGCGCCAAACGCCGGTCACGGCACCTACACCTGCACCTATCCCAAACTCAAACGCGCGCGACATCTGGGCAACCCTGCGCGATGGCACAGGCTACGTTGTGCTGCTGCGCCACGCCCAGACCACGCCCGGCACCGGCGACCCGCCTGGGTTTCGACTGGATGACTGCGCGACCCAGCGCAACTTATCCGACGAAGGCAGGTCGCAAGCAGCGCGCATCGGGCAGGCGTTTCGGGATCGCAATGTTCCCATCGCCGCCGTGCTGACCAGCCAGTGGTGCCGCTGTGTAGACACGGCTACGCTCATGGCGATTGGTGACGTGCAACCCGCGCCCATGCTCAACTCGTTTTTTGAGGATCGCAGCGCCGAGCCGCAACAGACTGCACAAGTTCGCCGACGTATTGGTGAACATCGCGATGCGCCGGGCGTGATCGTCATGGTGTCGCACATGGTCAACATCACGGCGCTCACCGGCGTCGTCTCGCCGATGGGCGGCGCGGTGGTGGTGCGCGCGACTGCGCAAGGCGACATTGAGATCGTTGATGAAATTCGCGAGTGGTGAAAAACACGCAGTCGCTTCTATACTTCCTGCGTGTCAAGCGATTCTTCTTCACCCAGATACGACGTGCTGCTCAAAGGCGGGCGCGTCATTGACCCCAAGAACAACGTAGACGGCAAGCGCGATGTTGCTATCACTGGCAAAACCATCGCCGCGGTCGAGGCCGACATCAACCCCGCGCTCGCCGCAAAGGTGATTGACGTGAGCGGCCACATCGTCACGCCGGGCATCCTCGACATCCACATGCATGCCTATCACACCCGCGCGCCGGAGGGCCGGCCGGAAGGGCTGAGCGTGCTGGCCGACGCGCACACGTTCAAGAGCGGCGTGACGACCGTGGTGGACACCGGCACGGCCGGCGCAAATCACATCAAGCACTTCAAGGAGAGCGTGATTGACCGGGCCAGGACGCGCATCTTCGCCTACGTCAACATCGTGGACGACGGCATGCTGGGCGATTGGGAACAGGACCCACGCACGTTTGACGCCGAGCGCGCGGCTGAGGCCGTGCTGGCTTATCCCGACATCTGCATCGGCATCAAGACGGCGCACTACTGGACGCAGTTGCCGTGGGACGAATTGCACACGCCGTGGGCGGCGGTGGATCAATCCATCAAGGCAGCCGAGTTGTGCCAGCGCCACGTGATGTATGACTTCTGGCCGCGCACCCCGGAACGAAGCTACGAAGAGTTAATTTTGAAGAAGGCGCGGCCGGGCGACATCCACACCCACGTCTACGCCCAGCAATTCCCCATCATCAACGACGCCGGCAAGGTCAACGATTTCATGTTCGAGGCGCGGGCGCGCGGGGTGATCTTCGACGTCGGCCACGGCGCGGCCAGCTTCTGGTATCGCAACGGCGTGCGGGCGATTCAGAACGGCTTCCCGCCGGACTCGATCAGCACCGACCTGCACACCGGCAACGTGCACGGCGTCGTCGTGGACATGCAGACCACGATGAATAAGATCCTGAACGCCGGCATGCCGCTCACCGATGTGATCCAGTGCAGCACGATCAACCCGGCCAATGAGATCAGCCATCCGGAAGTGGGGCACTTGAGCATCGGCGCGGGCGCGGATGTGGCTGTGTTCAAGTTGCACACGGGCCAGTTCAGCTTCATTGACTGCGGCCGGGCCAAGCTGACCGGCGACAAGAAGCTGGCGTGCGCGCTGACCGTGCGCGACGGCGAGATCGTGTATGACATCGGCGGCCTGGCCTCGCCGGAGTGGACGGACGCACCCGCGCCGTATTGGGTGAACCCGGCGTTGCAGAACGCAAAGAACTGACGACGTAGTGGAGAAGTAAACACGTCATTCCGAGTTCGAGATGGCCGCAGGCCAGACGAAGCGGCAGAAACGGTAGGGCGCGCTCTCCATAGCGCGCCGTCGTCGGGTTACCAGGGTCGCTACGGAGAGCGACCCCTACAGCCGAAGGGCATGTTTCTGAGCAGGCTTGGCGAGGAATCCATGATGCGTAACGCTATGCGAGACGAAATCGGCAAACCGATTGCGGTCGCAAAGTGCGAGTCACGAGGGATTCCTCGGCCTTCGGCCTCGGAATGACACAATGAAGCAACATGAGCATCTACACCGACCTGGGCCTCAAGCCCGTCATCAACGCCAACGCAACCCTGACCAAGCTGGGCGGCAGCGTCATGCCGCCGGAAGTGATCGCCGCGATGCAGGAAGCGTCGCGCTATCACATTGACCTGGAAGACCTGCACAACCGCGTGGGCGCGAGGCTGGCCGAGATTACCGGCAACGAGGCCGCCATGGTCGCCACCGGCGCGGCGGCGGGCATCGTGCTGGCCGTCTCGGCGTGCGTCGCCCGCGGCGACCGCGCCATCGCCATGCAATTGCCGCACACCGAGGCGCTCGACAAGAACGAGGTCATCATGTTCACCAGCCACCGCAACGGCTACGACTTTGCCGTGCGGCAGACGGGCGTGAAGATGATCGAGATCGGGAGCGAGACGCACACCGACCCGGCCGAACTGGAGGCGGCGTTCAGCGACAAAACAGCGGCGTTCATGTGGTTTCAGGGCTTCTTCACCGGCAAGGGCGACTTGCCCATCGAGCACGTCATCGCGGAATGCAACAAACGCGGCGTGCCGGTGATCGTGGACGGCGCGGCGCAGTTGCCGCCGATGGAGAATCTGCGCCGCTTCACCGAGAAGGGCGCGGCCTGCGCCATCTTTAGCGGCGGCAAAGACCTGCGCGGGCCGCAGAGCAGCGGGCTGGTGGTCGGACAGCGCTGGCTGATCGAGGCCATGCGCACCATCGCCAGCCCGAACGCCGGCATCGGCCGGCCGATGAAGGTAAGCAAAGAGGACATGGTCGGGCTGCTGGCGGCGGTGACGCGCTACATCGGGCTGGATCACGAGGCGCGCCGCGAGCGCGATGAGCGCGTGGTGGCCGACTGGTGCGCGACGTTCAGCGCGTTGCCCGGCGTGCGGGCGCAGCGCTCGTTCCCCAACGAGGCCGGCCAGCCGCTGCCGCGCTGCGAGCTGTTCATTGACCCAACGAAGGCCGGCATCTCGCGCGATGAAGTCGCGGCGAAACTGTGGGAGGGCGAGCCGCGCATCAGCGTGAGCACGGATGCCGAGGACACCGAGGGCATCCTGCTCAACCCGATGACGCTGACGGATGAAGAGGTGAAGATTGTGGAGGAGCGACTGCTGGCGTTGTTGCGATGACAGGCTATCCCAATTTGCGGTCAGCGCGCACCTGAGCAAGATAGGCGTCCGGCTGTTCGGGATTGAGGCCAAGGCCTTTTGCATGTAGTTCGCGTAGCAGTGCGATTGGATCGGGAAGGCTTTGCCTCGACTGTGCCTCAGCTTGGGCGACTGCGCGACGCACTACTTCGGCCTGCGACACGCCCCAAAGCGCGGCCAACTTCTTCAAACGTTTGGCTGTGGCTTCATCTAACGAGAGTGTCATTCGTTGGATCATGGCTCGCGTATCGCTAACCCAACACGACCTGCCACCTTGCCTGGCGGCCACCCTGCCGTCGCCATCGGCTGAACCCTCTGACGAGGACGTTCTGGCCGACAGCTACAGTTGCATAACCCGCTAAGGCAGACATTGTGGGCAGCAAGTCAAATTGACCTGCGAAGATGGACAACTGCGTCCTCAGTACATCGTGAGCAGCCATCAAAGCACCTCAAACCACTTTCTTATTTTCTGAGCCATGAGTTTGCGTCGTTGTTCAAGAAAGTCATCATAGTCTGGTATCTCGCCGTCCAGAAGACACTCCGGTAAACAGCTCATGCGGAGGTTCAAGCGAAGCTCCGCTCGCTCAGAAATACCTCCATATTTCTTCGGCCCGCCAGCACACTGCTCAGCAAGTTCCCTGAAGTAAATTTGCGGAGCCTTGTCGCCTATAGCTATGTTGATCTCACTTTGAACTAGCACGAAGTTGGCTATCTGATTGTATTGTCCACGCGCAAGTCCCAATCTCTTCAGATGATTGCGGGGGTAGACATGATGGACATCACTGCGATTCATCAAAAGATCTTGCACAGTAATATCGCGAGACAGAAATCCTTTGTCGCCTAGCTTTACTTGCGCTGCTTTGTAAGCCAAAAAGTATGGGCTTTGGGCAGACGAGGTATCCATGAGTTGCGGCAGCATTCCGGTCCAGAAGCTTGCAGGCAGTTCACTGTCAATTACCGAATCAGCGTAGGCCAGCAATCCACGCGCTTCAACTTGGCGAATATCTACATCGAAGGCGGTCTCAGGGCTACCGCTATAGCGTCCACTTAAAATCGACATGGCATACCAACGACGCACCAGCCGTTCGAGGTCAGCGGGGGGCATACCTTCAGCACGACCGCGAAGATAAAGGATGTAGGCAAAATTAACTGCATTCTGACCGCCGATCAAGTCGCTGGTCACGAAGCCTGCCGAGCGCAAGATCATTGTGATGCGGTCAAAATGCGTTTTGTTGATAAAGCGAAGAATGCCCTGTTTTAGCTGTCCAAACGATGCTTCAGCGATAGTCTCTTCATACTGCCGGGTTTCAAAGTTTCTCCCAGAAAGGAGCGCCACAAGGTCTGCCAGTTTGCCGCGTCCAAATTCAGCCGTGAAAGCCACGCGCAACATGTCGGTGTAAGTTGGGTCGTAGATATCATCATTCGCATCTTTAAGCCAACGCATCTGTGGAAAGAACTCGGAATCTGTGAAAGCTTTGTCGCCCCTTTCAATACTTCCTATGAAACTAGGAGTGACAGCGAGGTGGCAGAAATAGTCAATAGCTTTGCGCAACATATTCCCACCATAGGTCTCGTTGGCAGCTATTTTCGACATAGCGAAATCCGCCTGAGATAGCTCAGCCCCGGCTGAGTTCACTCGAATAAAAATCTCAGTAACCGTCTCGATATCAAGATCTTCCGCAAGCTCAATCAAGCCGACGTGGTTATTGATGATCTTTCCCAACCGTTGAAGCACTTTGCCAACCTGCCTGCGATCAGCAGTCTGATTCTTGGCAACGTAGTTCTCAGTCAACTCGATCAAGTCAGCATCGGGAGCAAAGACCGCTGCAATGTCTTCTATCCAAGCCGCATCTTTGCGGATAGCAGGGTTGGCTACCTCAAATCTCTCCGTTTGCGGATGGAAGGCAATTCGAATGCGGATGGTCTCATAGTCTTTTGAAAGGACTTCTTGCCCAAGCAAGCCAGCCATTAACGCAGTGACTCGCTGCTGACCATCAATAAGAATGCGCTTACCAGCAGACGGAGTGCCGTCCTTAAGCTTCACTGTTGGATTACGCCAGGCAATCAGGTATCCCACAGGATAACCTTGATAAAGTGAGTCGAGCAGATTTCGGACTTTGGTAGGTTCCCATACAAATGGGCGTTGGATTTCAGGGATGGCAATTTCGCCTGACTTTACCCAAGTAAGCAAGGTTTCAATAGGATGGGGGGTTACGGAGTAGCGTTGAGTAGACATAGGTCGGTTTGCATCTTGCGAAATGGGCCCAGAAGCTTGAGTTGGGCTTGTCTAAAGCATGTCAAAATTTGCTCTGCTGAGATTAGAGCATCTACACAGATAGTCGACATGCGAGGCATATCCTGCTTCTACGGGGAAGGCTAAGCAAGTTTGCCTCAACATATACAAGGATTGACACAGGCATTTCCCGTACTAAACTGCTCGCACAATGTTTGGCCAAAACGGCGCAATCGGGTCATCTGTCAACCACACACGGTTCATTCTGGCAACCACAACGTTACTCCTCATGGCGGCCTGCGCCTCGCTTCCACCTGCCCCGCCGGCAGCCAGCGACGATTGGCGCGAGGTGGCCGGGCCGGAGGGGGCGCTGTGCGCCTTTGGCGACCCGTATCGCTGGTACGTGCGCGAGGGCGCGAACGCCGATAAGCTGATGGTCTACTTCCAGGCGGGCGGTGCGTGCTGGTCGGCCGAGACGTGCGCGCAGAACGCGCCCGGTTGGAGCAAGACCATCTCCGAGGCCGAGTTGAGGTCGTATCGCGGCATGTTCGAGTTCGAGAACGCCGAGAACCCGGTGACTGACCACACCATCGTGTTCGTGCCGTATTGCAGCGGCGACGTGCACGCCGGTGCGACCGACGTCGAATACCCCAGCACGGTGGGCGGGCCGATGGTCTCGATTCATCATCGCGGCGCGCTCAATGCGCAGGCCGCGCTGAATTGGACGTATGCCAACTACCCTGCGCCGAAAGAGGTGCTCGTCGTCGGCAGCAGCGCCGGCGGCATCGGTTCTATCTATCACGCCGCGAACGTGATGCAGCAGTATCCAAACGCGCGCGTGGCGCAATTCAGCGATGGCTTCGTGGGCGTGATGCCGGTTGGCTGGGAGCCATTGAAGATCTGGGACATCTACGCCAACCTGCCGGGGTTCATCCCGGCGCTGGCAAACGCCGACCCGAGCGCGTTCACCATCAACGCCATCTACACGGCCACCGCGCAGCACTTTCCGCAGCGGACGTTTGCGCAGTTCACCCATGCCGCCGACTCGTTCCAAATCGGCTATTACGCATTGGCGGGCGGCAACGCGGCCGACTGGCATAAACAGCGTGATTCATTTTTGAATGAACTGGCCCCGGAACCAAATTTCCGCAGCTACGTGGGCGCAGGAGTGACGCATACCGCGCTGGCTTATCCGGAGTTCTACACGATGGCCGTGGACGGCGTGCGCTTGCGCGATTGGTTTGCCGACGCGATCAGCTTCAAACCAGTGGACAATGTGCACTGCCCACGCGGCACGGTGACGTGTCCGTGACGCAAAGCGCAAAACGCAAAACGCAAACTATCAGGATGAGACCACTATGTTAAAAGGACTGAGAACGCGCGGCTGGATCGGTTTGGCCGCACTCGTTTTTGCGCTCGCGGGTGCACTGACCGTGTTTCTACTGGTCAGCCGCGCCCTCGAATCTACCGGCATGCTGATCATCGTCGCTGCGGTGATCTGGGGCGCGGCCGGTGCCATCGGCTGGCGGCTGCTGTTGCAACGGCTAACATCGATGAGCGTGTGGCGCGGCGCCATCGCCGGGCTGATCATTGGCTTGCTCGTACACCCGGTCGTATGGTATCTGGCGATTTTGATTGCCTTCGTCGCGGGTGTGCCCGTGCCCATCCTCGACCAGCGCCTGAATCCGATCACCGGCCTGGTGCTGTTGCCATGGCTGACGCTGGTGAGTTGGCTTGGCACAGGTTGGATCACAGGACTGGTCAGCGCCATCGCAGGCGGCATTCTTGGCTATCTGCAGGCTGGCACGTTCAAGGAGACGGAACCGCGCTCGCGCACCATGCGAATTTTTCGCGGCATCGGCGTGACGTTGGTCATCTTAGTCTTGATCCTGTTACCGCTGGGCCTCGTGCCCATCCCCACAGCCGGCATCACCTCACGGCCCAATCCCGCCGCGAACTACGACGAGGCCATGACCAAGCTGGCGCAAATTGAAGCGGAAGAAGCGGCACTGCCCTTGCTTCCCGAATGCCGCACCACCCTGCTGACGCACGGTCAGCAGACCGAGAAGGCCATCGTGTTCTATCACGGCCTGACCAACTGCCCGCGCCAGTTCGTCGAATTGGGTCAGGAATTCTTCGACCTCGGCTACAACGTGTTGATCGCGCGCCATCCCTTGCACGTGTATGAGGGCCGCAGCCCGGCCAGCCTGGCCGAGTTGAGCGCGGAGAAGTATCGCGACGAGGGAGATAGCTCGATTGACATCGCGCGCGGGTTGGGCCAGAAGGTGTATGTGCTCGGCCTGTCGGGCGGCGGCACGCTGGCCAGTTGGGTGATTCAGAATCGGGGCGATGTCGAGCGTGTCGTGTCGGTGGCGCCGTTCTTCGGCAGCGGGCCTCTTCCGCAGTGGCTGAGCGCCTTCGGCACAAACCTGCTCTCGCGCATCCCGCCCATCCCTCTCTACTCGCCCGGCGTCTTCATCACCCACGCCATCACCGGCAACAACACTCGCGCCATGGGCGAGACCATGCGCCTGGGCCTGGCGGCGCGCAACCAGGCCGATGCGGCCGCGCCATTGGTCAAGTCCATCATGCTGGTGACCAATGCCAACGACCGGGTGGTGGATAACGACATGGCGCGCGCGTTGAACAGCGTGTGGCAAAGCAAGGGCGTCGCCGCCGAGGCATTCGAGTTCCCGCAGAGCATGCGGCTGCCGCACGATGTGGTGGATGTGCAGCAACCCACGCTCGATACTGAAATCGTGTACCCCATGCTGATTGACTTGGTTGAGGGACGCACGCCAGCCTTGCCATAGCCAAAGGATGAAGAGGAGATCACAACGATGACCGAGCCATCAACCTCCACTCAGGAACGCTTTAAGCGAGGTGCGGCCGATGCTGATGCGTTCTTCAATTACATCGCCAGCTTCGTCGGCTTCACCGATGCCGACGCTGCCGCCATCCGCGAGACGCGCTTCATCATCGAGAAGCACATCCCCGACATCGTCGGCAGTTTCTATGCGCAGTTGCTCAAGTTCCCGGCCACGCGCCGGCCATTCGAGAAGAAGGACGGGACGATTGATCAACCCTATCTGGAGATGCGCATGCAGCATCAGGCCGGCTTCTGGAGGCGCGCGGCGGCCGGTCAGTTCGATGAGGATTTCGCCCGCTTCACCGATTACGTCGGCCGGGCGCACACCTCGCACGGGGCCGACACGAGCATTTACATCCCGCAGCGCTACGTCATCGGCATGGTCGGCTTTGTGCAACGCGGCGTGACCGAGGCACTGAGCCAAGAGCTGCGCGAGATTGACCCGGCATTGGAGGAACGCGCCGCCAAGGCGTGGAACGCGCTGATGATGGTGGTGCTGGAGATGTTTTCGCGGCCATATGTGCAGGAAGCCGAGCCGGCGCAGATGGCGGCCCGACTAAACGTGGACGATGCGCAAATGCAGCAACTGGCCGTGGAGACCTACGAGCGCAGCCTGGGCATGGCCCGCACGATCGAGCGCAAGACTGTGGCGGTGGCACGCGCCGATGAGATTCCAGAGGGCGAGCGCAAGATCGTGGATGTAGATGGTGCCTCCATTGGCGTGTTTCATCACGGCGGCAAGTGGATCGCGTTGCGCAACAGTTGTCTGCACCGAGGCGGGCCGGTGTGCGCCGGCGAGCTAGAGGGCGACACGCTCACCTGTCCCTGGCACGGCTACCAATATGATGTGAACACCGGCCGCTTGCTGCTTGACCCCAGCGCCAAGCTCGACACCTATGCAGTGGATGTGCAGGAGGGCCAGGTGTTCGTGACTGTGCCGAAGTATGTGCGAGACGAGCCGGACATCAATCTCAACGCCGCCAACGCCAACGTGAAATCGCCAGCGCCGCAACCAACCCCTGAGCCGGCAAATGCGACGCTCAAAGACAATGAGTTTCGCCCGAGCGATCTTCCACCCGGCCATGCCACACGCGTAGCGCTGAACGGCAAAGCGGTGGCGGTCTACAACGTCGAAGGCGCGTTCTATGCCACGGATGACGCCTGCACCCACGCCGGCGGCCCGCTGAGCGAGGGGCGCATCGAGGGCATGAACATCATCTGCCCGTGGCACGACTCGTGCTTCGACGTGCGCACCGGCGCAGTGACCTGCAAGCCGGCGCGCAAGCCGGTGCAGGTGTATCGCGTCGTTGTTGCGGATGGCATCGGGCGCGTGGCGCTTTGAGCTTCGGCGGATAGTAGGCCAGCCGAGCCGGCGCGCGTTTTGTCTTCATGCCATGGATTTAGGCATCAGCAGATTGAGCTTTCTGGAGTGGTGGACCCTATTGGGCAACATCGCGCTCGTGTTCGGCTTCCCGCTGGCCATTTTGACGTTCATGTGGGAGGCGCGCCGGGCGCAGCAGAACGAGCGGGCTGAAATCCAGCAAAAGCAGGAGGAGATTTATCAGGCCTTGAGCGACGCGTATGTGAACTTCCTGAAACTGTTGCTCGATCATCCGGATTTACGCATGCTCAATCCCAATCCCGCAATCACCTTTACAGTGGATCAGCAGGAGCAGCGCTTGCTCCTGTTCGGAATCCTGGTCTCACTCTTCGAGCGGGCCTACATCCTGGTATATGAAGACCAGATGGACGCCGAGACCAAACGGCGTTGGCAAAGTTGGGAGGACTACATTCGCGAGTGGTGCCGGCGGTCCGATTTTCGGGCGGCGCTGGCCTATCACATCAAGGGCGAAGACCCCGACTTCGTGCGTCATATCGAGCGCATCCTGGCCGAGGAGACGGCGCCTTCCGCATAGCCGCGCCCGGGTGTGCGCGCTCTCACAGAGGTTTCTCGAACCACGTCTCGCCAGCCTGCTCGCCAGTGATGCGGAAACCGTTGCGCAGGTAAAACGTGATGACTTCGTGCCAGGTGGAGGTGGTCTCCAGTCGGGCGGCCACATAGCCCGCTTGACGCGCGTGCGACAGCAGCGCGTTCAGCATCCGCGTCGCCAGGCCACGCCGCCGCAGATCGGCCCGCACCGACATGCGCACGATCAACACTGATGCACCATCGAGGGGCCGGTATGCGCCGGTGGCGACCAATGCGCCATCTATCTCACCCAATAGGAAACAGCCGCTCGCATAGGTCTGGGCGATGTCGTCCAGGTCCGGGTTGAAGCGCTCGTCCACAAAGCCAAAGTGTTCGCCCAGTCCAGCGTTGATCAGCGCCCTGGCCTGCGCTTGGTCAGCAGGCGAAAAGGGGCGAATGGTCATCGGGCCGGCCGGCGCCGGCTGATCGTGTCTAATGGTCTCCATCATGTCGTATCTCTCAACACTCCACGAACTTGGCTACACCCTCGACCCACTGGAACTCAACGCTGGCCGGCTGATGCACGCCGTGCGCACGGGCAACCTGGTTTACACGTCCGGTCAGGTGTCGCGCTGGGGCGAGACGCTGATTAAGGGGAAACTTGGCGATGACCTTTCGGTCGAGCAGGGCTACGAGGCTGCCAAGCTGTGCGCGTTGAACTGCCTGCGGGCAGTGCATCAGCTTGCAGGGTTGGATAACGTGGCGCGCGTGGTCAAGGTGCTGGGCATGGTCAACGTCGCGCCTGGCTTCAACAACACGCCGGGCGTCATCCACGGCGCAAGCGACTTATTTCTCGCCGTGTTCGGTGAAGCAGGCCGGCACGCCCGCAGCGCCGTCGGCATGACCATCCCCGACAACTTTGCCGTTGAGGTCGAGGCGATTTTTGAAGTTCGGTAACCAGAAGTAAAAAGTTAGAAGTGAAAAGTCAACTTCTCACTTCTCACTTCTAACCTTTCACTGCGCCGACGGTCAGGCCCTTCTCGATGCGGTCGTGGAAGATGATGTAGACCAGCAGCGTAGGAATGGTGATGATGGCGACAGCGGCGAACAGGCCGCTGAAGTCGCTCTGATAGCGCTGCTGGTTTTGGAAGTAATACAAGCCCTGCGACACCACGTAGCGCGTCTGCCCTTCTTCCAGATTGGCGTTGCTCATCAGTACCGTCGGCAGGATGAACTGGTTCCATTGGCCAAGGAAGTTGAAGATGCCGGCCGACACCAAGCCGGCCTTGGCTAGCGGCAGCATGACCTGAAAGAAAATTTGCGAGTGGCTGGCGCCGTCAATCGTGGCCGCCTCGGCGATTTCCTTCGGCAAGGTCTTGAAGAACGCCGTCATGAAGAAGATCGTCCACGACAGCGAGTAGGCTACGTAGACGATGATCAGGCCATGAAAGGTGTTCAGCATCTGGATGCCGGTGATGTCCTTGATGAATTTCATGACCAGATACAGCGGCACCAATGCCAGAAAGATCGGGAACATCATGCCGATCAGGAACATCGTCGTCAGCAGGCGCTTGCCGCCGAACTCATAGCGCGCGAACACGTAGGCGGCCATCGAGGACAGCAGCAACGTAAAGAAGATGCCGGGGATGATGACCAGAAAAGTGTTGCCGATATACGCGCCAATCTGCGCCTTGGTCCAGGCGCGGGCGAAGTTGTCGAACATCGGCACAGCCGGCAGCGCCCACGGGTTGCTGAAGATTTCAGCGTCGGTCTTCAACCCGGCGATCACCGACCACAGCATCGGATAGATCACGATCACCGCCCAGACGGCTAGCAAAACGTAGGTGGCAACTTTCAGAATCGTGCCGCCAATGCTGGCGGTCTTCTCTGGGGCCGGCGTAGCGAGGGGTGAGCTTACGGTTTGGGTTGCCATATCAGTACTCCAACACCTCGCGCTTGGTCAGGCGCAGGCTGACGAGGGACAAACCCAGGATGATGAACAGCAGCACCACGCCGATGGCTGTGCCGTAACCGAATGGGTTGCTGCTATTGCCGCCGCCAAAGGCCTGGTCATACATGTAAGTCGAGAGCACATCGCCAGCGCGGCTAGGCCCGCCCGTGCCATTGGTCAGGATGGTGACGTAGGCAAACATGTCCATAGCCGCAATGGACAGGAACACCACTGCGGTGCGGATGGTCTCCCACAACAAAGGTATGGTGATCTTCCAAAACTGCGTCCAGCCGTTTGCGCCGTCTATTTTGGCTGCCTCGTAATACTCATCGGGGATGCTCTGCATGCCGGCGACGAAAAGCACCATGTAGAAGCCGACGGCCTGCCAGATGGCGACCAAGATCACCGACGGCAGCACGGTGCTGATGTTGCCCAGCCACGGGAATGCCGGCCAGCGCACGCCAAACAGCCCTGTGATCGCGCCGATGATGCCGTTCAGGATGCCCATCGTCGGGTGAAAGACGAAGCTCCACAAGATCGCCACGACCGCGACCGACATCACCTGCGGGAAGAAGAACACGATGCGGAAGAACTTGGAGCCTTTCAGCCCCTGCGTGAACAAGCCGGCGAACAACAGTGCGATGGAAAGAGTGATGATGGGCAGCACCAACAGCACGATCAGGTTGTGGCTGAGCGCATTCCAGAACTTTTCGTCGGTGAGGATGCGCTGAAAGTTTTGCAGCCCGCGGAACTGCACCTTGTCGAGCGTGCTTACACCCGTCCAACGCGTCAACGACATGGCCATCGCGCCGAAGTAGGGCAACAGCACGAACAGCGTGTAAAGAAAGACCGGTATGGCCAGAAACATGAACACAAACCGGTTCTTCCCGTGCTTCATCATCGCTTCTTCCTCCTGAATCGCTGCCGGCTGCCCCACGAGGCCGGAGGACGAAAGCGCACTGGTGCACGCCCTTCGTCCTCCGCCAAAGTGTAGACCCGAATTGAGAATCCCGATTTCTACGAAATCGGGATTCTGCGTGGTCACTACGCCGAGCGCTTGAACTTCGGAATGTCCGGGTTGGCAGCGATGTCGTCGGCCTTCTTCTGCATCGCGTCAACGAACTCCTCTGGCTTGATCACGCCAGTCATTAACTCGCCAGTCTTAGTCTCGATCTCCTTGCCAAACTCCGAATACCAGTTGGGCAGGTTGAACTCGATGATGTTCGAGCCGGCCTTCTCGACCACGGCAATGGCGCTCTTCACGCCCTCGCTGGCCTTGAGGTCGGTCACACCCTTCACCGGCATGATCGAGCTGACGTTCTCAGCGAACCACTTGGCAGCGCTGCGCGAGAGTTGCGCCCGCAGAAACTCCATGCCGCCCTTCGGGTTCTTACCCTTGTTGAACACCACGAAGGTTTCGCCGCCGCCTGCTGCCACGGCGTCAATGTTGCCCTTGCCATCTGCGTAGCCAGGCACGCCCATGGCCGTCATGTCGAAGCCGGCTGGCGTCTGCTCTTTCATCTCGTTCTCCAGCCACGTGCCACAGGGGATGAAGGCAGCCTTGCCCTGCAACCACAGCGCCTGCGATTCCGTGTGCGTCAGGCCGGCCGTCCCTTCCAGGATGTAACCCTTGTCCCACAGCGCATACATGTCCTGAGTAGCGCGCAGGATGTCGGGGTTCTTCCAGGCGTTCGGTTCGAGGTTGTCAATCGCGATCATGGCGTCGTTGCCGGCGGCCTTGAACATCAGTTGGTTCAACACGATGCCCCACATGTAATAGGGATACTTGCCCTGATACGTCCACGGGGCCATCTTGCCTTCTTTCTTGATGTTGTCGAGCACGCCCAAATACTCTTCCCATGTGGGCGGGATGGTGATGCCGCTCTGCTCCAGCCAGGGCTTGCTATACCAGATCGCGCTGACGGTGTAGGCCACGTTCACGCCCAACTGCTTGCCGTCGTAGTTCGCGCCTGGGTTCTGTGAGCCGGGGAACAGCGTGTCCTTGAACTTGACGCCGGGCGTGTCCCACGACGGTGACTCCATCAGCTCAGCCAGGTCCATCAGTTGCTCTTCGTTCACCAGGTCGGCCATCGGGAACATGCCTGCGCCGGAGTTATCAATCACGTCAGGCGGGTTGCCTTCCACCAAACGTGGGCGCAGCTCCTCGGCCACCTTCTGGATTGGCTTCACGCCAACCTTGACGCCGGGATGCACGGCCTCAACCAACTGCCCGGCGTAGACGATGTAATCGTGACCGAAGCCGCCCGAGAAGAACACGCCGTCAATGGGGTCTGTGCCGATGCCGAGCGGGTTCTTGGCCGCGTCATCCATCGGGAAGGGCATGTCCACAGCCGGCGCCGCTTCAGCCGCTGGCGCTTCGGTTGCGGCGGGTGCCTCGGCAGCCGGGACTTCGGCTGCGGGCGCTTCAGCGGCAGGAGCCGGCGCTGCTGGCGCAGGGGCGCACGCGGCCAACACGGCAGCGCTGCCGCCGATGGCCGAGGCTTTCACAAAATCACGTCGAGTCAGTTTCTTGCTTGTGCTGGACATAGATCGTTCTCTCCTTTAACGAATCGGGTCAGGTCAATCGAAATCGAGATCGAGATCATGGGCTTGCGCACACGAGGCGCAGTATGGGGGATGAATGACGGATGTGTCGTCGTGGACCACCTCTCTTCTGGGATTGTGGGCGTGATTGTAGTGAGCTTCATCTAAATGTCAAACTATTCGCGCACATTCAAGTCAATAAAGCATCAAAACGTTGACAAACGCTCACAATAGATGTAACTTACGAGCGATTAGTGAGCGGTCACTTACGCATTATGAATCGCAGTGAGGCTAACATGGCTCTGTCCACGTTGGAACGCCACCGCCAGATTGCACAATTCGTGCACAACCAGGAACGCGTGAGCGTGCAAGAAATCTGCGACCGCTTTGCGATCAGCCTGGCCACCGCCCGGCGTGACCTGGATGCCCTGGCTGAGCAGGGCAAGATTCAGCGTGTGCACGGTGGTGCGGTCTCGCTACACGCGCATGCCCAAGCGAAAGCACACGCGAATGGGCTCGTCGAGCCGCCGCCTGCCCTGCCCCGCGCCGGCGAGCAGTCCGACGAAAAGGCGCGCATTGGCGCGGCCGCGGTCGCGTTGATTCAGGATGGCGAGACCATCTTCCTGGGCAGTGGCACGACCGTGCTGGAGGTAGCACTGCGCCTGCGCAACCGTCGCCGCCTCAACGTCATCACCAACTCGTTGCTGGTGCTCAACGTGCTTACCACCGCGCCCGATATCACCGTGGTCTCGCTGGGCGGATTGTTCAACCGGGCAGAGATGTCGTTCATCGGCCACATCACCCAGCAATCACTCAGCGAGGTGCGCGCCGACAAAGTCTTCCTCGGCATCGGCGCGGTGGATGTGCAGCATGGCCTGACGAACACCGATCTGCAAGAGACGCTGACCGACCGGGCCATCCTGAAGATTGGGCGCGAGGCCGTGTTGCTGGCCGACCACACCAAGTGCGGCCGCGCCGCGGCTGCGTTTGTTGCGCCGCTCTCGGCTGTGCAGACCTTGATCACCGACAACGCCACACCACAAAAGTTTGTGGATGGCGCGCGCGCGGCCGGCGTGCGCGTCATCACGGCTTAACCAACCTGCGATACAGTTGGCCCATGAGCACACACACCGACTACACCCCGGACGAGTGGGAGGCGCTTAAGCGGGCGCCAGTGAGCATCGGGCTGGCCGTAGCCTACGCCAGCAACTCCGGCAGCATTGGCACCGCCCGCGAGGAAGGCGCCCTTTGGAAAGCGTTTGAGCGCCCCGGCGACGAAGCACAAGGCACGCCGCTGGTGATGGAGGTGATTGCCTCCATCACAGATGCGCCGCCCGCAGTCGCAGCAGTAGACAGCAACGACTACCTGGCGCAGGCCATTGCTGCGTGTGCATCGGCACGAGATGTTTTGGCGGCCAAGGCGGAGGTCAACGAAGCCGAGCGCTACAAGACCTGGCTCGTGTCCATTGGCGAGCGCATCGCGTCCGTGTCGAAAGAGGGCGGATTTCTCGGCATCGGCGGCAAGCGGGTGAGCGATGCCGAGGTGGCAGTGATCAACAAGATCACGAGTGTGCTGTATCAATCGCCGGCGAGTGAACGCGAAGTGACGACGTTTACCCCAGCGCCGGTCAGAGGTGCGCATACACCCGGCGAATCTTCGGAAGTGTATTGAACGTCCGCGGCAGGACTTGAACCCACAACACCCGCCTTAGGACGGCGGTGTTCTATCCGTTTGAACTACGCGGACAACTGGCTAAGAATTTTATCGCACATCCAGTTGTTTGATGAGCGCGGGCGATGTGGGCCGGCGTTCGAGCACGAAGCTCAGGTAGGTCTGCATCACGCGCTCCACCTGCGCGTGCAGGTCGCGCGATATGTCGAGTTCGTTTACCGTTTCCCACGGCTGTGTTTGCAGCGCGCGCAACAGCATCAGCGGGCCGCGATTGACGTAGAACGCGTCGCGCACCGTCAACGCGATGGATGCCAACACCGTTCCGCCTTCCAGAGGAGAGAACGCCGCGCGCTCGATATTGGCATCTCGATCTATTTCAAGCTTATCGCCCATTCGGGCGCATTTGAACAATTCGGGGCGATACCCCTCCAGCGTGAGCAGGCGTAGCTCGAAGTAGCGCGCCGCACAGACCGGGTCCGTGGCCGTGCATAGCCAATCCAACCCCTCGGCCAACAGGTCATACAGCGCGGCGCTATCGCTGTCCTCAGGCGCGAATTGTTCAGCCAACTCGCACAGGTAATGGGCCAGCGCGCCGCGGGTCACATCTTCGCGCAAGGCCCGATACGGCTCGATCAACTCAGCCTGCGTAATCAGGTCGAAGCTGCGGCCTTTGGCAATGAGCAAACGCGTGCGGGTGAACAGTTCGATGTGCCCGGCCTTGCGGCTGGTGATCTTGCGCGCGCCCTTGGCCAGCACACGCAGCTTGCCAGATTCGGGCGTCAGCAGCGTGACAATGCGATCGGCCTCACCGTAGTCGGTGCGACGCAGCACAATAGCCTGGGTGGAATACGCGCGCGAGCGGGACATGTGGCGACGCGCAGTTTACCTGAGGCTGAGACTTATCTGAGGTTGGCGCGCAGAAATGCGTGCGATGCGATGCCCTGATCGCCAAACGGCCCGGCTGCAAACTGCACCACGACCAGTCTGAATCGCCGCCGGCCGGAGTAGCTGCGCAACAGCAGGCGCGCAATCTGGCGCGCCTTGAGCTTCTGCTCGCTGGCGTCGAGGTTGCTGAAGCGCGTGTTGACAAACACGGCGCGCAATATCGGACCGGTTTCGTCAATCTCCAGCTCGGGCACATGATGATGCACCGCCAGGGTCAGGTCGCTCAACCTGCCCAGTTCATCCGCATCCGACATGGATGCGCTTTGACCCAGGCCAAACCACGACAGTGCCGGCGACAGGCTGACCGCCGCAGCCAGCATGACTGCGACGGCCAACGCCACGGACATCAGTGCGCGCTTCACGCCCATCCACACAATGGGCGCATTGTGCCCGCCCAGGCCTGATTTGCAAAGGGTCAGACACGTGAACACAAAATCGCACGCCTATAATCGCGCCGCCATGTTCAATGTTCTCATCCCGGATGATTTATCGGCAGCCGGCCTGGAGCTACTTTGCGACGACCCACAGTTGGCCGTGCACGCGGTAAAGAAGATGCCCCGGGCGGAGTTGCTCGAAAAGATCGCCGACTACGACGCGCTCATCGTGCGCAGCGAGACCAAAGTAGATGCCGAAGTGATTGATCGAGGGGCCAAGCTGCGCGTGGTCGGGCGCGCCGGGATCGGCGTGGACACGATTGACGTAGACGCTGCCACGCGGCGCGGCATCATCGTGATGAATACGCCCCAGGCCAACACGACGGCGACCTGCGAGCACACCGTGGCCATGATGCTGGCGCTGGCGCGCAACATCCCCCAATCCGATGCATCGCTGCGGCGTGGCGAATGGACGCGCAGCAAATTCATGGGCGTGCAATTGCAGGGCCGCACGCTGGGCGTCATCGGCCTGGGCCGCATCGGCACACAGGTGGCCAAGCGCGCCCAGGCCTTCGGCATGGAGGTCATCGCGTTTGATCCCTACGTCAGCGAAGAGGCTGCGCGCGCCAACAAGGTGATGTTGTGCTCGCTGGACGAGTTGTTGGCGCAGGCCGATTTCGTCACGCTGCACTCGTCGCTTACGCAAGGCAGCCGCGGCCTGCTCGACGAAGGCGCCATCGCCAAGATGAAGCACGGCGCGCGCGTGATCAATGTGGCGCGCGGCGCGCTGGTGGATTCGGACGCGCTCTACAAGGCGCTGACCGAAGGCAAGCTAGCGGGCGCTGCACTTGACGTGTTCGAGGAGGAGCCGCCGATAGCGGATCATCCGCTGTTCAAGCTGCCCAACGTCGTCGTTACGCCGCATCTGGGCGCCAGCACGCAGGAGGCGCAGCGCGACGTGTCCATCCAAATCGCCGAGCAAGTGATTGACGCGCTGCACGACCGCGATGTGCGCAACGCGGTGAACTTCCCGCCAATTGACCCAGCCGCTTTGCCCGTTATCCGGCCGTATTTGGCCCTGGCCGAGAAGCTGGGCAAGCTGCAGGCCAACCTGATGGAGGGGCGCTTGCAAAAGGTCGAGGTGGAATATCGCGGCAGCGACGTGGCCCCACACGTCAAACCCTTGACCGTGGCGCTGTTGCGCGGCCTGCTCGCGCCGGTGCTGGGCAGCGACCGGGTGAACTTCGTCAACGCGCCGATCATCGCCAACGAGCGCGGCATCATCGTCACGCAGGCGCTCAACATCGTGAGCGAGGACTACACCAACTTGGTCTCATGCCGCGTGACGACCGACGCCGAGGAGCGCACCATCGCCGGAACGCTGTTCGACGGCACCGAGCCGCACATCGTGCAGATTGATGGCTTCCGCATCGACGCCGTGCCGGAGGGGTTGGTGCTGGTGATCTCGTCGCGCGATGTGCCGGGTGTGATCGGCCGCGTTGGCACGATCCTGGGCGCGAACTACGTCAACATCGCCGAGTATCGGCTGGGCCGTACCCGGGCCGGCGACCGGGCGCTGTCGTTCATCAACCTCGACAACCCCGTGCCGGATTACGCCATGAAGGCGCTCACCGATCTGCCGGAGGTGGTGTCGGTGAGGCAGATGAGTCTCTAGCTGGTGTCACTGGTGTCAAAGGTGTCGGTTAGTGTCAGGACACCAGCGACACCAATGACACTATTTTGCAATGACCTTCGACGATGTCTACCGCGTAGTCAAACTCATCCCCAAGGGCATGGTGATGAGCTACGGCGGCGTGGCACGCCAGTGCGGTAGCCCGGGCAGCGCCCGCTACGTCGGCTTCGCCTTGCACGACTTGCCAGCCAATTCCAAGGTGCCGTGGTGGCGAGTGATCAATTCGCTGGGCCGCATCTCGCACGGATACGCGCCCGAAGAACAACGCGAGCGGCTTGAGGCCGAGGGGATCGTGGTCAGCAAGGATATGCGCGTGGACATGAAGCTATTCGATGGGGAAGAGATCGTGTATCAGAAGTTGCTCAAGTCGCAGCGAAAAGGATAAAGTTGTCTCCTGCTCATCGTTGTGGCGCAACGTGATGCATTTGTATAAACTACCTTCGATCTTTATTCTTTGCTGACAACGCAAATCAAATGCGATTTAAGGGGGTAGTTGATGAAAGCAGCAACTTTACGCATTACATCTGTATTAACCATAATTGCAAGCCTATTAGCTGGTGGTTTCGCGCCCACGACTTCAACCGCCCAAAGTCCTGTGACACTAGAGTCTCTTGTTTTAGACAAGGCTCAAGCATATTTGAATCTCCCAACAAGAATCGGGGAATTACATATCATCAGAAATTTCAGGGGCTGGAGCTATGGTGCAGTCACCGTTGCAGCGAGTCAGGGTGAGGTTGAGAGTGCAACCTCACTTTTTTTTCTTGCGCAAGAGCAAGATGAAATTATTCGAGTGGGCATCCAGTTCACACCTGAGTTCTATTCCTTAATAGAACAAGTTCCTGAATCAGTACTAACAAAATCAGACAAAGAATTCTTTGTAACTCAGCAAAAGCTTACTCAAGGTCCTAAGAGTTCACAATTATCACAGGACACACTCGATAACCTAAATCTGCCGTGGCGCACTGGTGACGTTTGGAAGTTTAATGCTGGACCTCACAGAACCGATACCTCAAACGAGAGAAATCCGTGGGACGGACTCGACTTTAACATCAAAAAGGATGTCAGTGCAACTTTTGTGTCTATGCATAGCGGCAAAGTAATACTGAGCTGCAAAAATATGCGTGTAGCTGTCCAATCCAAAAATGGAGACTTGACCAGCTATTACTATCATGCCGCCAATGTGCCAGAAACATTAAAAACGAACGTTGACGTAGGTCGTGGTCAAGTACTGGGCTACACATCAACAAATGTTGATCACGGTGGGTGTAATGGTCGGGCCGATGGCATACATGTTCACATCAACCTAAAGGACAAATCAGGAAACGCAATTCCTGCTGATGGATTAGTGATTGGTGGGTGGACGTTTAGAAACGGAGAGGAGTACAAAGGAACCGCAACTAGAGCCAGCGTCACTGTACGCGGCGGCACTACTGACACAATCTCTAACACAGGTGTTGTCGGCAGTGCTTCAACCTCCCGTTGTGAAACCTTCTCCAGCGCGACTGTTATTTTCTACAAAAGCACTAACTGCAACGACGATGCCTATCAAGTACCGGCGGCAGGTGGGGGGATCAAGAGCTTTCCAACTGATTGGAACAACGTAATTCTGTCGATGAAAATCCGCCCTGGTTGGTCGGTGGTGCTCTATGACACAGCAGCTGGTGGCAAGCAAAAGTGTGTCACAGTGGATCTCTGGGATCTAAACCGCGATCTTTATCACGGAGCGACCAGTCAAGATGACACGCTGGCCGGGACAATTTCTGCTTATCAAGTATTGGACAACGCTAATTGCACAATACCGCCTTACTACTGCCCAGCCCCGTCCAATACCTTGGGCGTGCAGAACTCATCCGCATGCACCCCATCAACGCCACCAACACCTGCCCCTCAACCCTTAGAGCAGGCAAAGCTGTTTCGCGACAACGGCTACAGCGGTCCAATCCAATGGCAAGGTGGGACGGGCTTTACCAACGATCCCAACGCCAATGCCAGATCGATACTTGTGCCAAATGGTTGGAGCATCAAGACCTGGCGAGGGGATAACCGCTCGGGTGAAGAACGCTGTTGGATAAATTCTGTACCAAATCTGGAAGATCACGGCTGGCAAAATAGCATCCAAAGCATAGAGATATACGCATCCAACATTTGTACCAACACCCCAACTCCTCAACCAACCGAACAGGTCAAGCTTTACCGTGACAACGATTATGCGGGTGGCATTGCCTGGCAGGGTAGTTCAGGGTTCACTAATGACCCAAGCGCCAATTCTAGGTCGATGACGATTCCCAATGGCTGGAGCGTCAAGACTTGGCGCGGCGACAATCGCACAGACGAAGGTCGCTGTTGGAACAGCACAATCAGAAACCTCGAAGACCACGGCTGGCAAAATAGTATTCAAAGCATCGAGGTATTTTCGTTCGATGCCTGCCCACCCCCATCAATTCCCGCAGTTGCAGAACCCAGCAACCTCCGGGTCGTAAGCACATCCGACTCGGCGATAACAATCGGTTGGAACGATAACTCCAATAACGAAGACGGGTTTGAAGTCTGGAAGTGGACAAATGCGCAATTTGTCTATCTGACAACCGTGGGGCCAAATACCACGACCTTTACCCATTCAGGTCTGCCCTGCAATACAAACGAGTTCTACTACGTTTTGGCTTTTAACGCGCAAGTCCGATCAGGCAATACGTCTTGGATACAAGGAACTACTGCCCCATGTGCAAACCTGGCTCCGACAAAACCCGCTAACCTTGCAATTACGGGCACAGGTCAAAACTCAATCATCATGGCGTGGAGCGACGCAGCCACCAACGAAAGTGGCTATCGCATCTATCGCTGGAACGGTCTGGACTTCATCCTGTATGCCACAACAGGTGCCAATGCCAATTCGTTCACAGACACGGATGTAGCCTGTGGCAACACCGGCTTTTACATGGTGGCTGCGTTCAATGAGTACGGCGAGTCCGAGCGGGCTGGCTGGGTTGCCGATGCGGTGCCTGCCTGTCCGGTTAATGTTGCTCCAGACATGCCAACTGGTTTGGCTTTCTACGATTCCGGCTACGACTACTTGAGTTTTAGATGGGATAACGTCGGTGGAGAAACTGGCTACAACATCTACAGATGGGACGGCGTAAGCTTCCCGCTCATAGCCACGTTGGACAAAAATGTAGACAACTACACGGACTACTTTGGTTGTGGCCTGACCGGCTTCTATCAAGTCAGTGCCTTTAACGAGTATGGGGAGTCCCCAAGAACACCGTGGATTTCGAAAGCGACTCAGCTGTGTGATCAGGCTGTGCCACCATCTCCACCATCTCGAATTGTGCAGTCGGCTGCAGGTTCCGACAGCTTGACAGTATCCTGGCAGCATGACGGGCGAAATGTCCAAGGCTACAAACTATATCTTTGGGATGGGTCCAGCCTAAGCTGGCCACTCCTGGCAACTGTGCCAAGTACGACCACGTTCTACACAGACCCCAAGCAGTGTGGCAAGACTGACTTCTATAAGGTCAGTGCCTACAACCAGTATGGTGAATCTAATGCGACAGACTGGGTTATGGCTAGCACTCCAGCCTGTACGAATACTCTAAACACCCCAAATGCACCAGGCGACTTGCAATTGTTATCTTCAACCCGACAGACAGTCACAATCGGCTGGACCAACACAGCTCAAAACGCCGAGGCGATAAACGTATACAAGTGGATTCCCGACAAACTGGACTTCTTTCTTTACGCTACGCTGGCCTCAAGCTCAGTCGCGTTTACTGACAACTTGGGAACTTGCGGCGTCGCTGCTTTTTATCAAATATCGGCTAAAAACTCCCAAGGTGAATCGCAAAGGACTGCTTGGATTGGCACGGACACCTTGCCATGCAGCAACATGAGTAAGCACTTTGTCTATGCACCGCTTGTAGTCACGCGTAACCATATTGCTCAACCGTGAGCATCTATAAATCCCTTCGGATCAACTCAAGTTATCCCGAGCAGGGGGCTGGAGGAGGACTAATCCGACTAAGTAATTCCCAACCATGCCCGACGACGCAATCGTTCTGCCCGAGGCGCTTCACGGCATCTTCTTCCCGTTTCGCTGGGACAAGCTCGCCCTGTGGGCGCTGCCGACGACCGTGAGCGTAGTCGCGCTGGCCGAACTCGATTGGCATCTCGACCTACCCGTGTGGTCAACCCAGCCGCCGCAACCGCTGTTCAACCTTCGACCGCGTGAGGTGCTTGCCTGCCCGAACCATCACCTTGACCATTGGGATCGAATCCTTGCGGCGGACACCATCTACCCACTTGACCTGTTTCACTACAACGGCCGCTGGGTCATCATGGACGGCTATCACCGCTTAGCCAAGCACGCAGCGTTTGACATGAAGTGGGTGAATATTCGCAAACATCCAGACGAATTGTTCGTGGAGATTCAACTGAATTAGCGAACTACAGTTTTCCATGTGCTTGGGCGGCTTCAACCAGACGCTTCCATAGCAGCATCACATCACTACCCATCAGCGCTACCCGCGCAGATACATAGTCCAAGTCTACGGATGTGTCTCCCAGACCGGCAAAATCAAACTGAAGCATAGCCGCAATGTCGGCAGGATGTTTCGCCGAGCGGCCCTCGTTCCAAGCAATGAGCTTTCCCAGGATGATGTCTTCGGGGCGAGCGCACCAAGCCTCGAAGGCAACACCCTGCTCATCTTGAAATGCGCGGCGAATGCGCCGATGAAACGCTTCCAGGTATTCAGGTTCACGCGACAGCGGCACGAGATCCGCCTTTGTGCCGCGCTCCGAATCAATCAGGTTGAACATGATACCCAGTTCCATGCCCTCGCGCATCTGGTCGGGATCGGCATAGTAACGGGGAGATGGGAACTGATTTGCTAACGCGTCGAAGTGATGCTCATGCAAATCCACGATGATGTCTACGTCGAACGTGGCGCGAGTGAGGCCGTAGCTTGATGCGCCAAACGCGCCGACGATCATATACGGCGCGCCGATGGCATCCAGCGACTTGACGACATCAACGTAGAACCCGATCAGTCCCATCGGCGCAACAATTCCTCGACCGTGATCCCACGCAGTGGCGTGACATAGGCGAGAACACGAAGATTCAACTCTCGCTGAGACCATTCTGGGTGGCGCTTGCGCATTGCGCCGCGCAACCCGGCCAGCACCCACTCCGTAGTTTCCATCATGGCCAGCGCGCGCTTCTCAGGCGGCACCTTCGCGATCAACTCCAACTGTTGCCACTCCATGGCATCAGAAAGAAATTCCGACATGCGAGCTGATTCTATGCGCACCAGACTAAAAACCTCCGAAGTCTCTCAGACCTCGGAGGTTTCGTTTTACGTATCGCCCAGATAGTCACGCAATCTGCGGCTGTGGTGGGGATGGCGCAGCTTGCGCAGGGCTTTGGCCTCGATCTGCCGCACCCGCTCGCGCGTGACGCCAAAGGTGTTGCCCACTTCCTCCAGCGTGTGCGTCTTGCCGTCGCGGAAGCCGAAGCGCATCTCCAGCACCTCGCGCTCGCGTTCGCTCAGGCTGGTCAGCACACTGCGCACCTGCTGCTTGAGCATCTGCAACGAAGCCGAATCCGATGGCGACAAGGCGCTCTCATCGGGGATGAATTCGGCCAGCATACTGTTCTGCTCACTGCCCACGGGTGATTCGAGTGAGATTGGCTCCATCGAGACACGCATGATGTTCTGCACACGCTTGATGGCCTGGTCGAGCTTGCGCTCCACCGCAGGGTCAATCGGCTTGCCGGTGGCTTGGGCCTCATAGATCGCGGCCATGTCGCGCTCGTCGAGCAGTTGCATCTCCATCGCCAGGTCTTCGCTGGTCGGCTCCTGACCCAGCTCCTGGGTCATGCGGCGTTGCAGACGGGTGAGCTTGTTGGTGGTTTCGACCAGGTGCACCGGAATGCGAATCGTGCGGGCCTGATCGGCGATGCTGCGGCTGATGGCCTGCCGAATCCACCATGTGGCATAGGTGCTGAACTTGAAGCCGCGCCAGGCATTGAACTTCTCGATGGCGCGCAGCAGACCCATGTTGCCTTCCTGGATCAAGTCCATGAACGAGATGCCGCGCCCGATGTAGCGCTTGGCGATGCTGACGACCAGCCGCAGGTTGGAGCGCGAGAGCGAGTCTTTGGCCTCTTCGGCGCGCAGCTTCACCTCGCGTTCATGATCCTCGCAGTCCTCTGCCGAAGGCATCCACGCCCTGGCCTCATCCCATTCGGGCAACTCGTCGGTATGGTCGTGATGCTGCTCAAGCTGCTCGACAAACGGCGTGGGGAAGACGATGGCGCACAGCACCACCTCGAACAACGGCTTGCTGATGGCCTCGACGGTCAAGTCCTGACCCCAGCCGAGCATGCGCAGATACACCTGCACGTCCGAAGCGGCCGGGTCGGTGTAGCGCACCGGCATCTGGCGCGCGTCGCGCAGAATGGCCGAGAGCACCGGCGGGTCTACCTTGCGCTTGCTGCATTCCAGGCGCACCTCCTGCCACGACGCGATGAAGTGGTCGTAGGTCGCCTGCCACAGGGTGATGCCCTGCTCCGCGCCCAATGCCCGCATCCTCAGCCGCAGCAATTCGGCCGCAAACGTGGCGCAGGTGCGCAGTTCCTGGTCGGCCGTCAGTAGCGGGGTCGAGCCGATCTCGCGCAAATACATCCGCACCGGGTCGGAGCCGTCGCCATCATCCACTTCGGCGATGCGGCGCGAATCGAGGTCGGACAGATCATCAAGATCGTCGTCATCCGTTTCGGCCAGGGCGTAGGCGGCCGCCTCGGCTTCAGCCTCGACGTTGCCCAATGGCGAATCGCCATTCACGGCCACTTCGAGCACGATATCGCCCGAGGCAAGCGCATCGGCTGCATCGCCGTCTGTAGCCAGCAGCGGGTCGTCGCCGTCTCCATCGCCATCGCTGTCAACAGACGCCGGGTCATCGGCACCATTGAGTGAGAAGTCCAAGTCGTCCGAGTTGGAAAGCGCTTCTGCGCTTTCGTTTCCCAGAGGCTTGGGCTTCCGAATGGGTCTGGCGGTGTTGCTAGAGCGCGTTGGTCTAGTCACTAATGTCATTCCCTAAACGGATGTCGCGTTCACGTCACGTTCACGTCACGTTCAATGCACTGCGCAGACGAAGTGCCCGATGTACCCGCAATAGTTGTGTCTTGGCAGTGGTGTGTTCGAGATTATAGCGTGCGGCCACATCAACCTCACCCGATTGACGCGCTTCATCAACGAGCATGTTAATGCCCTTGAGTTGCTGATTGAGATTGCGCTCGCGCAGGCGCAGTGCTGTGCGCACAGCCTCCTCGCGCAGCAACAAGTCATCGCTCAAGAGTGATTCAGCGATGTCTTGATCGGCGATGATCGCCAACCAATCGTCGGCGTCGCTCCCGGTATCGGGATCGAGCTGCGGCAATGGCTGGCCCATAGCTGCGCGGCTAAGCTCGATGAAGCCGAGCCGCAGCGCCGGGTTGAGAAAGTCATCCGGGCCGAGCACGGTGAGATTGGCCCGCGTGAGCGCAACATTGGCATCGAGCAAAAGTTGTGGCCGCCGCGCCAGCACCGCGATCAAGTGCGCTTCAAAATCGAAGGCGAAAGGCCCGGTCTTGGCCCGCTCAGTTTGCGCTGTTGCGGCTGTTGCGGCTGTTGCCGCTGGCACGCTTGATTCATCGGGCGGGCCAGGCTGCATATCCAGCCTGGCGGGCATAGCCGGCGCAGGCGGCGCAGGCGGCGTTGCTTTCGCCGCACCCATCTCACGCGAGTCGCGCGACTCACGCTTGGCCCGCAACTCGCGCGTCGCGTCGTTCATCACCTGCATGATGGCGCGCGGGCTGATCTGCAAGCGGCGGGCGATCTGCTGCACGTAGAAGTCGCGCTGCACAGCATCGGATGTGTCCAGCAAAATGGGCGCGATGGCCCGCACAGCCTGCGATTTTTGATGTGGGTTGGTCACATCGTAGCCCTGCAACATCACGTCAATCACATGCTCGATCACTGGCCGGGCATTCGCAACGGCCGCGCGCCATTGCTCCGGCGCTTCCAACACGATCTCGTCAGGGTCTTTGCCATCCGGCAACACGGCCACGCGGATGTCGGCATTGAGCTTGGACTCGCTGCGAATGACGCCGCGCGGGTCGAACATCAGTTCGGCGTCGCGATCCAGCGCATCGCGCGCCACGTCCACGCCGCGCAGCACCGCCCGGTTGCCGGCAGCATCGGCGTCCAGCGCCAGCACGATGCGCGGGGCCAGCCGCTTGAGCGACTTGAACTGATCCTCGGTCAGCGAGGTGCCCATGCCCGCCACGACGTTTATGAAGCCGGCCTGATGGCAGCCGATCACGTCCATATACCCCTCGACCAACACCGAGGCCTGATCGTTGCGGATGGCGTTGCGGGCGCGATCGAGGCCAAACAACAGCCGGCCCTTGTCAAACACCTGCGTCTGCGGTGAGTTCATGTACTTCGGCTCGCTGCCATCCAACGATCGCGAGCCAAAGCCAACCACCTGCCCCTTCGCGTCGCGGATCGGGATCATCAGCCGGCCACGGAAACGGTCATAACGCCGGCCTTCCTCGCTCTCAATAACGAGACCCGCGTCAATCAACTCCTGCATGTTGAAGCTGCGGGCAGACATGTAGTTCGACAGGGCCTGATAGTCCATCAGGCTATAGCCGATCTGCCACGTCTTGACGGTTTCATCGCTCAGGTGGCGCTTATCGCGCACATACGCCCGGCAGTTGGTTGCCTGGGGTGATGTGATCAGCAGGTGATGAAAGTATTCAGCCGCCTGTGTCAGCGCCTCGCGCAAGCGCGTCTCGTGGTCGGCGCTCTTCTTCTGGTCAGGCGTGCGCTCCTCCAGTTGCACGCCCGCGCGCCGGGCCAGTTCGCGCAACGCCTCGCCAAATGTCCAGCCTTCTTTCTTCATCACAAACGAGAACACATCGCCCTGTTCGCCGCTGGAGAAATCCTTGAACGTCTGCGTGTCGGGGAAGACGAAGAACGAGGGCGAGCGCTCGCTTTGAAAGGGCGACAGGCCCTTGTAGTTGCGGCCACTGCGCGCCAGCTTGACGTAGCTGCCCACGACATCCACGATGTCGAGCCGGCTGCGCACTTCGTCAATGGAGGACATGGGCGGATTGTAATGGCGCAATGTCAAGGAGTGAAAGCAAGGAGGTGCTCACGACAAAATGATATGTCCCTGTCTCGACTCCGGCGCAAGCATTCCGAGCGTCCCTGATCCCGCCCCGCGTTCCGCGGAGCGGAACCGGGATCGCGGGAGAGGAACGCCGCGGCTGCGGCGTTACGCAGTCGAGGAAGCGCCTTCGCTCGACATGCTTGTGATTTGGGGATAAAAGCACTCCGAAAAATAACAATGCCCGCGAGAATGATCTCGCGGGCATTGGACTGAACGTGTTCACGCCATAGGTTTCCCTGTGGCGTGAATCGCGCTTGACTCGGGTCTACGGGTGTGGCCGCGCCGGGTTGAGCGTGTCCTCATAGAACACCGCGATCGGCCGGTCCACCATATCCAGCAGCGACTGCGCCGCGAACGGCGATTCCTTGCCTTCAAGGTCAATGAACGTGGCCGCCGTCGTGCCGCAGCCCACCTTCATCGGCTTCTCGTCGTAGAACACCTGGTTGCCGCCCCGCACCGCGCGGAAGGCGACGGTGTAGCCGCCGTGCTTGTTGAACTGGAAGGTGATTGAACCCGTTGACGTGCCGGCCACGTTGCCCCAGGTGTTGCCATACCCCTGCGGGTTCACCCGTGTCGGGTCGCTGGGGAAGACCGTGGGCGAACAACCCACCAGGTCTGTCTTGGCGGTGATGCGGATTTGCAACCCATCGTAGCCGCCTGGGATCCGGGACATGCCGCGCCAGTAGAACGTGGCCGAGCCAGTCTCGGGGATGTTGGAGACGATGTCGCCCTGACAACCGGTGTTTGGCACGGCCGGGTTGCAGGTGGGCGGTTGATTCGGGTTGGTGGTGAAGATCGGCCCGGCTGTGTCACCGCCTGTGCCGCCGCCGCCAACATAGTTCCACGTCACACGATAGGCTGTGCCGGGTGGCGTGACGGTGTTGGGCAGGCTGACGCGGATGAAGTAGGTGCCGGGGCCAGGGATGGACACCGCGCCCAGCAACACGTCGCCCCCGCCAGCTGGCACAGTGCCGAACGGATCAATCCTGTTCGTGCTGTTGACCGGGTCGCAGTTGTTATTCAGCAACTGCGAACGCACCTGCACCTGCGCACCGCCAACCGTGATGCCTTGCACCAGCACCTGAATCTGCGTGGTGGCTGTGATGTTCATGGAGTAGAAGTCGTACTGGTCATCCACAAACGAGGTCAGCGTGCTGCCCGGGCTGAGCGGCACCGCCTGGCACGGGTTGTTGTTCGGCTCGAACGGGCCGCTGCCGCCGGCGTAGGCCCAACTGATGTTGTAGGGTGGCGGGGCAGGCGCGCCCGAGGCGCTGATGACGCGGAAGTAGATGTTGCCAACAGGCGCGTTGCCAATCGTCAGCCGCGGGTTGGGGTTGGCCCCAAACACGGCAGGTTGGGGTTGCAATTGCAAGCAGCCAAACTGCTCGAACCACACCTGCAATTGGCCTTGCACGCTGGTGTAGTTGGTCAGCGACACGATGATGGTCGCACTCGGCGTGGGGTTGACCATGTAGAACCAACTATCCACGCGGGTGGTGGCGACTTGGTAGTTTACGAATGCACCCAACGGACCGGCAGTGCCGACCTGGACAGCGTTGCAGGCTGAAATGCCGGTGTTGGTGATGACGCGCGGGATGACGGATGTGCCGCTGTCCCGAATTAAGAACGGCAGATTGGATGTTGTGGAGCGGCTGACGGTATACGTCGGGCTGGCGACTTGCGTCCCGTTGCTGGCCCGGTTGACGAAGAACAGGATGGACGAGCCGCTTGGCGCGCCGGCGACATTGGCCGTCAAGTCCAGCGTGAAGTTGCTGCCGATGGGCGTGGCCGAGGCAGGTTGCGCGGGCTGGAAGACGCCATTGATCACCAGTTGAAACTGGGCCGTGGCCGGATTGAACGTGCCCTCGTCCTGGCTGGCGCTCACGCGCACAGTCACAAGGTTGTTGGAACCAGGCTTGAGGACGGTCGTGCCATCAGGCGTCGTCCATAGGATGACTTCGCCAGCAGCTGGCTGCACTTCGGCCGTCGGCGCGGTCGTCGCGGCAGAGGTCGCTTCGGGCATTGGCGCTTCCGGTGAGGCTGAGGGCGTAGCCGCTGGATCGCTGGTCGGATCACCGGACTGAGCCAGAGCTAACTGCGATGGCCCGCCGATGGTCGAAAGCGCAGCGACCGCCAACACGCTCACCAACGCGATCCGGAGCGATTGCTTTCGTGTCATGGTCTCTCCTGTTGTATGCATGATTTGACGATGCTAGAGCTAGGGCTAGGGCATGGCTGTGGGCTGGCCGCCACCGCCACCACCGCCACCACCGCCACCACCGCCGCTGCCTGGGGTGGCAGTTGCGCCACCACCCTGGTTGGGGTTGCCGATGCCGATGCACAGAATCTTCTCGCCGAAATCGGCGCGATCGTTGTTGCGGTTGGTGTCCAGGCGCAGCGTGATGCGATAGCAGCCTTGCTCGAAGTCACTGATCTTGAACGAGATGGGGCCGGTGCCCGTGGTTGGCAACGACTTGCCATTTGCCGCGGCTGGGCCGCGTGAGCTGTTGGGCTCAAACACCAGATACACGCCCTTCACGCCATACACATCCCAGGCCATCTGATACACCTTGTCGTTGCGATCAACGTAGGCAATGCTGCCGGGGTCATCACCGACGTAGTTAAGATCCTTGCGCTTGCAGAACGTCCAGTTGCTGGGGTTGTTGTTCTTGCCCGCCTGCCAGTCCGGGTTGTTCTCGTTGCACTCGGCGTTGGTCACCGGCGCAGGCGCCGGCGCAGCCGCGCCACCGTTCAACGTGAGCGAGTCTTCGCTCACTGCGCCGTTATTGTCGGTCCAGCGCAGCCGGATGGTGCGCGCGCCGGTCACACCGGGCACGTCCACGCGCATGGCCTGGGCAATCGGGCCTTTGAAGCCCTGCCCATCACCCCGGTCAAACTCACCGCTCTTGAAATTCGGTATGTTCCACGTGGCGAACGCCGTGCCGCCGGATGCCACCGGGTTGGCCTCGACGCGCAACACGCCGGCCGAGCCGACCAACTGGCCTTGTGCCGGGGCTGGGGCGGGCGCAGGTG
>Ga0224722_1000179_pt1 | contig 36498 bp, 34 predicted proteins | sample Balambano_FR1_Me_FD_161646 | JGI IMG/M metagenome (GOLD analysis project Ga0224722, IMG submission 161646) | Freshwater sediment microbial communities from Lake Towuti, South Sulawesi, Indonesia - Balambano_FR1_MetaG | ecosystem: Environmental > Aquatic > Freshwater > Lake > Sediment | place...
TGCAGACGGTCCTGAACTTTTGCTAAGGCCAGGAGCAATCCTTGCGCCGCCGTCGCCCCACTGACGGGAGTCCGAAATTCATCCACAAAGAGTCGCAGTTCTTTGCCCTCTCTCAAGGTTTGGATGAAGGGTTGCAAAAAACTTGTGGCATGGGGCGGCACATCGCCAAACAGGAGCGGCAGGCGGCAGATGGCAGCTTGGGGATAGCGTTCCAACATGCCCGTTTCAGCCAGTACTTTTTGTTCGCCGTAACGGTTGAGCGGCGAGACTGGATCAGTTTCTCGGTAGGGGGCATGGCGGCCATCAAAGACCAAATCGGTTGAAGTAAAGACGCAGGGAATGGCGAGGTCGGCACATAACCCAGCCAGATTCCAGGAAGCCACAACGTTCAACGCATAAGCCGCTTCCGGTTGCGTTTCACACACATTGGCACTGGATTGAGCCGCTAGATGAATCACCGCATCTGGGTTTAAGTCTTGAAATACCGCTTTCATGGCGGAGAAATCCGTTAAGTTTACCTGAATCGGGGTGACTCCAGGCAACGACACCGATCGCGATCGCCAGGTGCCATAAACCCGCCATGTCTGCGTTGCCAGTTGCGTCACGTGCCACCCCAAAAATCCACTCGCCCCCGTAACCAGTAGCACCGGTAAATCTTGCTTGGTTGCTATCTGCCCTGGTTGTGGTTGCAATTTCATTTGCCCTTGCCCCTTTTGCGGTTGAATTGATTAGGATGGGGCGATCGTCAAGTGATCCTCACCCACCCTACATTTTCGAGGAAGCGTTCATGGAACTGGAAAATAAATTAAAAGAAGTGAATACCCGCGCACTGGAGGCCGCGATCGCCAAAGTCGTCACAGACGCAACCGGCTGGGATTATGCCTGCACCATTCGCAACATTCAATACGTCAACACGGGTACTGCCGAATTTAGCCTTACTCTGGAAACCACCGATTGGTTGATGCCAAAGCAAGACTAGAAGACGCATCTTACCTCATGCTGCACGATTTGCGCTCGCGATCGGAACCCGGTTCCTGCCAGGAGTAGGCGAAATGGCTAACAGTTTTGATTTGCGGTGCCATCACTTTGAGTACCTGCATTTGGGCTTCCAGGGGCGGACGATTTCCCAGCGGTTGCTGCCAAATTCCGGCTAGCACAGGTTTCACCTCTGTTCCGGCTGGTGCCCGACTAATGACGCGCTGAATTTGTTGCATGATGCAACTGGTGTTGCCACAAATGCCGTAGGCCATGGGATGCCACTCCGCAGTTTTGGGGAACCGATCCCAGAGTTGTAAACGAGAATCGTAGCCCTGCCCCACTGTCGAATTAGCTTCCGGGAAAAACACCAAACCAACGGGTATGTTTTGGCGGCGGACATTCGACACAGCGTGATCCACAAACTCCACTACGCCTTGCGCCGCATGTGCCACCGAGAGCCGCCACAACTCCGATTGCACCTTAAGCGCCTGTTGGTAGGTTGGGGTGGTTTTTGGAATTGGAATCGGGGCAATGCCCTGCCACGCTGTTTCTTTTTCCTGGGGGAACTGCTTCGCGATTTGCTTCAAGTCATCCACCCGCACGGCTCCCTGACTCAAGAATCGTTGCAGAAGGGTCGCACTTTTAGAACTGAGCGATCGCTGCATCAAGGTTTGTTGGGAGGCTTCCCCATAAATCCATAAATCCTGCACCTTACTGGCCACCGATGCGCTGCCGTATCCGCGCGGGTAGCGAATATAATCCACTAAAATACCGTCCGGTTTGCGTTGGGCGATCGCGGCTATCAGCGTTTCATAATCCTGTTTCACCTGGGGACTGTAAGGATCGATGAAGGCTTCATCCGGGTTTAACTGACCCAAATCGGTACTGAGTCCGGCGACTACATTAGCCGACAAACTGGTTTGGCCCAGGCCATTCTTCGCGATCGCTCGCTGCCGATCGAACCGCCGCACATACCCCGCTCCAAAGTTCATCCCAAATAACCAGGCATGCACCTTGAGGCCGCGCTCCCGCCCTTTTTGAATGGCTTGTGCTAGCAAATCTTGATTGTCAGCTCCCGAGCCAGTTAGGACGGAGTACCACGGGGTTGGATTTTGATTGGTTGGCAGCAAAACGCGCCCATTGTAAAACGCCTCAACGTAAACCTGGTTATAGCCGCGATCGACAATTCGATCCAGCACCGATTCCAGCACTCCAGGCTTGGCATCGCAGGCATACAACCGAATCCAAATGGCTTGATTTTGCGGCCAGGTTTGGCTGCGGCATTTTTTCAAGCGATCGGCATGTTGCCCCAACAACGTCTTGTATTTGCGTTGGGCCTCTCGATTGCCACTAACGGCCTCCTGTCGCAACTTTTCCTTCTGGGCGATCGCCGCTGAGGTTTGCTGACAGTAGGGCGTAAATGCCTCCGATTGCACTGGCTTAACGGCTAAAAATGGTGTCACTCCACCCGCGAGCGCAACCGCCCCCACTCCCCATCGCTGGATGGATGAAACACCAGGAAGGAAAGGCGATCGCGCTTGCCAAAAAGCTTCCACCTGCTTGATGAAACCACTCAACACCATAGGACAGACTCGCTACCCACCCAAAATCTGCCCTACCACACTAATTCACATTCCAGAATTTGAACCAGAAAGTTGTTGTCGCTTAGCCCAGCCAACCGCGTAACCGCTCTGCCACTTGTGGACGGCGTAACTTTCGCATGGCCTTGCTTTGAATCTGGCGAACTCGCTCCCGTGAGAGGTTAAATAAACCGCCGACTTCTTCCAGGGTGCAGGGTTTATTGGAACTGAGGCCGTAGCGCAAGCTAATGATGTCCTTTTCCCGCTCCGTCAAAACGTTCCCCAGGATTTCCCAAATCTCTTGCCGCAACATGGTTTCGGTCATTTGCGATTCTGGCGATCGCGTTTCGGCATCTTCCAGTAAGTCTACTAATTCCGTGTCTTCATCCTTGCCAACTCGGTAGTTGAGCGACAAAGACCGCCGATGCACCTGCTGCAAGTTTTGTAGTTGCTCTGGCGTAACCTCCAACGCCTCCGCCAGTTCTGTTTCGGTTGGGTTGCGGTTTAGTTTGCGCTTGAGGTCTCGCTGTGCCCCCTTCAGCTTGTTCAGCTTCTCCACAATATGCACGGGCAAACGAATGGTGCGCGAGTCGTTGGCGATCGTCCGCGTAATTCCTTGCCGAATCCACCAGTAGGCGTAGGTTGAAAACTTATACCCTTTATCTGGGTCAAACTTTTCCGTTGCTCGGTTCAGTCCTAAGGCACCTTCTTGAATCAAGTCCAAAAATGGCACCCCCCGGTTGATATAGCGTTTGGCGATCGACACCACCAGTCGCAAGTTAGAGCGAATCATCTTGCGCTTGGCGACTCGGCTCCGATGCAGTTGATACTCTAGCTGACGTTCTGAGAGGCTCATCGCTTTTGCCACTTCCGCCTTCGTTGGAGGCCGACCCAAATCACCTGTAAGCTGCGATCGTAGCGTCTCTACTTCATTTAAATAACGAATCCGATTGGCCAGCTCAACCTCTTCGTCTGGCTTCAACAAGGGATAGCGAGCCATCTCTTTGAAGAACGCCCCAACCGAATCATCCGAGGTGGTTTTGCTATAACCCGACGATCGTACTACCGCTATTTCATCTTCTACAGTGGCATCTGCTGGCAAATCCACTGGATTAAATTCCCCTTCTTCAAGTCCTTCAACATCAGTAGCATTGAAGGACGTTGAATCCAGAGTTGGGTCATCAAGAAATACGCCAGTCTCAACATGCTCTAACGAATCAAGCAGACCATCAACTGACAATCTATCCAAATCATCCTGAGGTTGAGTTACAGGGGGCTTGTGGGAAGAACTAGTCTCTTGAAACATAGGCATTTGGGGGTGGATGGAACTTAGAATGCCTGAAGCACCTTATCAATGCGACATGAATGAAACTCGCTTATTGGCTCATCTTAGAAGGAACTTGTGGAAAACACCTCAAACTAATGGCAGAACTGGGCATTTCCTCCCGGAAACAGCGCTTTGAACTTAGAGGTGTCCCGACAGAAACACCTACTCATAAGTTCATATCGCTACATTCGGCGCTCACTGTAAACTTTTCCAGGTAAATTTAGATTTGTCGTTACTTAAAGTAAAGAAACAATAAGCAAAGAATCGTTCTGGTCAGGATCATCCTAATATGAACCTATTTGGAGGAATATCTCACCCAAATCGGGTGATGGCGCGTGCTGGGGGCGAGAATTAGAGTAGTAGTATGAACAAGTTCAAACCGTTTGGTGCATCTCCGATCGGCCTCCATGAAGATTCCATTTTTATGGAGACGGTTCATCTACCGAGGTGTTATCGTCGCCTTATCTGGGAACTCTAACAGTATTGAACTAAACCGTTTTGATAAAGTTCTAAGGATCTGGAGTTAAGTCAACAGATGTCAACTTTAGAACTTGACTATTTGTAGGTCACGGCAGATACTAGGCAAAGTTGCAGAAAACTGCAAAATTTTTTTCCGGTTCCTCCTGCCAGCGGTTAGTATTAGACTGTTATCGCTAACTAGTACCACACAATTCCTTTACTGTTTTGAGGTAATAGCCTTCAGCAGTTTCCCCAGTCCACCTTAGGTTGATCATCTCAGGCTCCTTCAATGCTCCACTCTAACCAACTATCCCTTCGATCGCTGACTCAAGCCACCCCCAGTCCCGCTTCCGAGAACCGGTTTAGGTCACAGCGAACTCAGACACAAGTTCAAAGTCAAAAAATTGAAGCCTTGGTTGGTAGCTTGCCTGAGAATTTGAGCGCTAACAAACGTGCTGTTATTGACCGTCTGGTTGCACTTTATGAGCAAGGTGCCCTGAGTTAAGCAAGTGAGATTGGATGGAACCAGGCTTTAAATAAAATGAATATTTTGTGAGGCGAGCTTGTTTCAGGCTCGCTTCTCAGCATTTAAATTTACTAGTCTAAATCTACTGGTCTATAGGCCACATCGTCTACTTCGAGTTGTGTCTCTTCTCTAAATTAGGCTGATCTGGCACAAGACCTTTGCTACAGCAGAGGAATTTTTTACAATAGTTTTATATCAGGGTTGCTAAGTTCGATGCGAAAACTAACGGCTATCGTAGGAGTAATACATAAAAACTGAGCTAATCATTCACCATTCACGATTTATCCCACTTGCTACTGCTTTTGAGAAGGTTTGGATGTGAGTTAGCTCACGATTACCTACTTTTTTTATGAAATTTCTGGATCAGCCACGATTTTTCGTGATTCTGCTATTGTTCCCCACACTAGTTCCCTGCCATGACTTCCAGGCCGAACCTCTCAGGGCAACTCTACAACATGCCTAGCGATTCTTCCTTGCAACAAATTCAAGAACTCATTCAACGTATTGCTGAGGCAGAGACTGATGATTTCTTTGAGTTAGCCCAACTTGCAGGATTAAGCCCAACCGAAGACTTCTCAGGCGCAAACTTAAGAGAGGTTGATTTACGCTCTGCGGAGTTGGCGCGGGCAAATTTCATTAATACAGATTTAACGCGGGCAATGTTGATTAACGCCAATCTGGAAGAAGCCAGACTCATTGGCGCGTTTTTGTCCTATGCCATGATGACGGGGGCCAAGTTGGATTATGCCAAATTGGTGAGTGCAGACTTGACGGCGGCAAATTTAATTGGCGCATCGTTTACAAATGCTGATTTGACGCGATCGACGTTTGTGAAAGCTGACTTGAGTCATGCCGATCTCCGTCGAGCCAACCTCACTGCTGCAACCTTGTGTGAAGCTTGTCTTAGCGAAGCAACCTTGAATCACGCGAACCTGCGGCGGGCTGATTTGAGCTACACCGATTTACGGGGAGCTAGCTTGTATGGTGCTGACCTGACCAACTGTGATTTTCGGATGGCTGATTTGAGCGAAACCAACTTGACCGGAGCTACGGTACTAAGAGCGTTGTTTGGCGGCAATCTGGGGCTTTCGCGAGAAGTGATGGTGGACTTGAGCCGTCGTGGGGCTTTGTTTTACGCCCATTAGAGTGGTAGGGTAAACCAAAACTTGGAACCGCTGCCAGGATGACTCTCGACTTGAATGCGGCCGCCGTGCGCAGCAATGACTTGCTGGCAGCGATGTAGCCCTAGCCCGATGCCTGTAAGACGGTGGTTGTCTAATCCTCTAACGTAAAGTTGAAAGAGTCGATCGCACTGCTCTGCATCCATTCCTTTACCATCATCAGCAACACTACAAATCATCAAGGGGTGGTCAGAGTCAGCGGTTGAGACGGTTGCATCTAGGGTAATTGTTCTGCCAGGGGCGTTGTGTTTTACGGCGTTCAACAGCAGTTGTTCCAGCACAAATTGGATGCGGCTAAAGTCGGCATTAACCGCAGGCAGATCGGGCGAGATGTGATTTACAACGATCGCAACATTCGCAGTGAGTTGGGGTTCTAGGCTGGCGAGGGCATTTTCGGCAACACCCCGCAAGTAAATGGGTTCACAGGTGAGAGTTTTGTTGGGGCAAGGAGCACCTGTGTGGTTTTCCATTAAGGAGTTGAGCAGACTGAGTTGGCGATCGCTGCTTTCAATCATGCACTCCAATACAGAACGGGGAATGGCAACTGTATCGGTACATTTGCTGCGTAAATGGTTCAACACCATGAGTGTTCCATGCACGGGTGTGCGTAGATCGTGGGTCACAGCATGCAGCAAAATGTCTTTCACCTGATTGAGGTGTTGTAATTCTTGCATGCGCTGGCGCAATTCATGGGTACGTTCTTCCACCTGACATTCCAGATTACTCGCCAGCATGCGCAGTTGTTGGTAAAGTTGCCCTTGCTGAATCGCGATTTCGACGTGGGTGCCCAACTTTTGCAGCAGATCAATTTCAAAGGGTTGCCAGTAGCGCGGCCCCGAACACTGGTTGACGATTAAAACCCCAAACATTTCGCCATCCAGCATGATTGGCACACCCATACCGGCTTTCACCTGACAGCGATCGTAGTACTCCTTCAGGAATGGTAGTTGTTGCACTTCTGACGTGTCATTTACTACCCGCACACAATCCGGTTGAAACAACTGGCGCACATCTTCCACTAAACAGCTATTAGTTTCCCAACCGAGAATTGAAGCCCAGCGAGGATCTACAGATTCCGCCACTGATCGACAAACGCCGCCGGAAGTAAACTGGGCCACAAAGACGCGATCGGCCTGCAAAAACTTCCGCACTTCGGCAACAGTAGTATTCAGAATGTCTTCCAGATTGAGCGAACCCCGGATGCGAAGCGCCGTTTCTGATAGAAGTCGCTCTCGACTGGCGGCAAGTTGCAATTGAGCTTCGGCAGCTTTGCGTTCGGTGATGTCGTAGGCCGTTGCGAGGGCGGCCGGTTGCCCATGTAAGAAGGCGGTGCCCGCAGTCATATCGACCCAGCGTTCTTCCCCCGATTTGGTTAAGATCTTGATTTCGTAGCGATTGGGAATGGCTTCGCCCCGTTGTCTAGCTAAACCTCGCTCGCGGACTAAATCTCGAAAATCAGGGTGAGCTAATTCCCAAAATGGGATGGTGGTCAGTTCATGGCGAGAATACCCAGTGATTTGCTCAGTCGCCGGGTTGACATACTTCAAATGGTTGCCCTGGTAAATCAAAAAGGCGCAGGATGCCGTCTCGGCAACGACTCGAAAGCGGGCTTCGCTTTGTTGCAAGGCTTCTTCGGCTTGCTTCCGATCGCTGATATCTTCAAACACGAGTCCAATACATTGATTCGGTAATGGGAAGGCTTTGGTGGCGTAGATCCCCTGGGGAATTTTGCGATCGCCGTAGCGCACTTCACCCAAGTCCCGCTCTTTGCCCGATCGCACCACATCGGCATAAATTTTCGGGAAGGCAGAATCCATCAAGTCTGGAAACACATCCCTCATGGGTTTACCGATGAGATGAGAAATTTCGGTGGCTGGCATTTGCAGCATGCATTGAGCAGCAGAGTTGCACTCAATCAATCTGAAGGAGTTGACATCGTTTGGATCACTTAATTGCCAGACCAGTAACCCAATTTGCATCCGCTTTACAATGTCCCCATATAGTTGCACTCGCTCCTGGGCTTGCTTCAACTGAGTAATATCTTCGGCAACGGCGATCGTGTATTGGGGAGTACCTTGCTTATTTCGGACGAGGGAGTTTGTCACACGCACCCACAACTGCTGCCCATCCTTACGCAGATGGCGTTTTTCAATCTGGTAAGAATCTCGGTTTCCAGCAATCATTTCATTAAAAAGCTCTGTATCTGTTGCCAGATCCTCAGAATAGGTGAATTCGGAGAAGCTCATTTGAGCCAGTTCATCTTGTCTATAGCCCAGCATTGCTTGGAGCGCTGGATTACTTTCAAGGATTGTCCCGTTCAGGCTATCTAATCCAATCCCGATCGCGGCTTCCTCAAAAATGCGCCGAAACCGTTGCTCTGGGGCTTGAGCGTGTTTCTGTTGCTGTGCGATTGTGGCGATCGCCGTAATCACGATGGCCAGACTGCTCAATGCCGGTAAGAGTAAAATTCCGACTCGAACAGTTACCAGTTCAAAGAGCAGCGCGTCAGCCTGGCGAACGATTTGCCAAAGGATGAAACTCGAAATGGCGGCAGTGAAACCACCCACCAATACCAACCGTCCCGGAATGGCAATGCTGTGCCTGCCAGCAACTTTGCGATCGCGAGATGTCGTCCGATTCAAACCCATAGCACACCAAAAAAACGCACAGCGGTCATCTTGAATTGCTGCTCATACTTCTAGAATGTCTGCTTGAGTCATGAATAGCTTCACCCACTCGGATGAGCAGTATTGGTCATTACCAGTTAACCAATAGTTTTGGGATTGGTTTTATGTCATTCAGTTTCGATCCTGGCCAATGATTTTGTGTGCTACGTTTGGCTAGCTTCGGAGGGTGATGTTGGCTCACTGGCAGGTGAAGTGGCTTCGGTTTGGGCTGTGAAAAAGGTGTGGGCAAGCCAACTGGTAAGGACATGAGACAGCAAGCCTAACGGTCCGGCAAACAGGCAGAGGGCGATCGAGTGAATAGTCCAAATGCCTGTTCGTTGCCCTTCCCAGTAGACCCAACGCCCGACAAACAGATCCAATACCAAAAAATGCGTCCAACCCGTGGCGGCAGCCCGTTCATCCGCAAGAAAGCGGGCAATGTCTGCCAGGTTGGGATTCGCTAATGCCTGGGCATTTTCCGGCGTAACACTGCTAATGAACAGATAAAGGTACAATCCGGCCAAAACCACGAAGGGAAGGTAGGAACTCATCACCCGCTTAGTGATGTTCCAGTTGGGCAGAAAAATCATCAGCGTCCAGAAGGGCAAGACGAAGAAGTTGGCGAAATCGAATAGGTAGGAAACGTCGAAAAATTGAGCGAGTGGCATGGTTGTTCATTCTGGTAAATAGGACGAGTCAAGAATCTGCTCAGTCAAGTAAGGGCAAGATGCTGGAAAAGCTGCCGGTGAAAGTCCTGTTTCGATCGCAGCCTGCTCAACTGCATCCGTGTAGCACTCTTCTACAACTGCTGCCAAAAACGATCGCCTTGGAGCATCATTCAACGCCTCACGGATGCGTCTCCGAGGCTCCAAGGCGATCGTCATCTAGTTCACTATCACAAAGTTAATGAGCTTATTTCCAGGAGGCACAATCACTTTCTTCACTTCTTTTCCTTCAACATATCGCTTTCCAATATCAGATGCACGAGCGTATTCCTCAAGTTCTGCTGGGGTTGATTGGGCTGGCACCTGGACCGTTCCCCGTGTTTTACCAGAGATTTGAATCACCAAGTTGATTTCATCTGCAACCAACGCCGCCGGATCTGGTTGCAACCAGGATTGTTGGTGTACCGAATCTGAATGACCCAACTGATGCCAAAGCTCATCAGCAATGTGGGGCGCAAAGGGCGCGAGGAGGATCAGCAAAGTGTGAATGCCGTCCGCGTAGACGGGCGAATTTTTGCAAGTTGCATCCTTCAACGCATTACTCAGTTTCATCAATTCAGAAACCGCTGTATTGAACTGATATTCACCATCCAAATCTTCGGTGACTTCCTTGATAGCGGTGTGAATGGCGCGACGCAGCTCTTTTTCCGGTTTTGAAAAGCTCTCGGGGTTGATTTTCTGCCTTCTGCCTTCTGCCTTCTGCCCTGCATACTCTATGACCAACTGCCAGACCCGATTCAAAAAGCGAAATTGTCCTTCCACGTCCGCATCTTCCCACTCCAAATCCTTTTCCGGCGGCGCCTTGAACAAGATAAACATCCGGGCGGTGTCGGCTCCGTACTTGTCTATAACATCGCTGGGAGCCACCCCGTTGTACTTGGATTTGGACATTTTTTCGTAGACCACTTCCAGGGCATGCCCAGTTTCGGGGTCAATCGGATTTGCCAAATCAGCAATATTCATGGGCAACACGTACTTCCCTGTGCGTGGGTTTTTGTAGGTTTTGCCCTGTACCATGCCCTGGGTCAGCAAGCGCTGGAAGGGTTCGTCGCAGTTGAGCAAGCCGCGATCGCGCAATACTTTGGTAAAAAATCGGGAATACAACAAGTGCAAGATCGCGTGTTCAATTCCACCCACGTATTGATCTACGGGCATCCAGGCGTTGGCTTTTTGGGGATCAAACACCTGGCGATCGTTCTTCGCATCCGGGTAGCGCAAGAAGTACCAGGACGAATCAATGAAGGTGTCCATCGTGTCGGTTTCCCGTTTGGCGGGAGTGCCGCAACTAGGACAAGGTACATTGATCCAGGTTTCCAACTTGGCCAAAGGAGAAGCGCCCCGTCCGCTAAACTCTACATCTTCCGGCAATTGCACGGGCAAATCCGCATCAGGTACGGGCACCGCACCACAATTGGGACAGTGGACGATCGGGATCGGCGCACCCCAGTAACGTTGTCGGGAGATCAACCAGTCTCGCAGGCGATAGTTGGCAGTGCCTGTGCCTTTGCCATGCTGCTCCAACCATTGCACAACCGCTTCTACACTTTGCCCTTTGGCTTTGCCTGCCGAGATGCCGTTGAGTGGCCCAGAATTTATCATCACACCATCTCCAGGATGGGCTGTGGTCATGGTGTCTCCGTTCAGGGTTTCGCCTTCGGGCTGCACGACTACTTGCACGGGTAAGTTAAACTGTCGTGCGAACTCAAAGTCGCGCTGGTCGTGGGCGGGAACTGCCATAATTGCGCCTGTGCCGTAATCCATCAAGACGTAATCGGCAATCCAGATGGGAATTGATTCACCGTTGACGGGGTTAATAGCGTAGCTGCCGGTCCACACGCCAGTTTTTTCCCGTCCTTCGGCCGTGCGATCGATCTCGCTCTTCGCTGCCGCTTCCTGCTGATAGGCTTGGATCGCTTGTGTCTGTGCCTTTGTGGTCAATTTTTCCACCAGGGGATGTTCTGGCGATAACACCATAAAGGTCGCACCCCAAAGGGTATCCGGGTGGGTGGTGAAGACGGTGATTTCATCTCTGGCTGCCGTCGTAAAAGTCACTTTCGCACCCGTAGACTTGCCGATCCAGTTGGCTTGCATCAAGCGGACTTTTTCGGGCCAGCCCGTGAGTTTGTCCAAATCGGCGAGCAATTGTTCGGCATAGTCCGTAATTTTCAAAAACCATTGGCGCAACTGTTTCCTTTCTACTTTTGCGCCCGATCGCCACGATCGCCCTTCACTGTCCACCTGTTCATTGGCCAACACGGTTTGATCGATCGGGTCCCAATTCACGGTGGCATCTTTCTGGTACGCCAAGTCTGCCTGAAAGAACTGCAGAAAAATCCATTGGGTCCATTTGTAATAGTCAGGGGCGCAAGTGGTGACTTCCCGTTCCCAGTCGAAGCTGATGCCCAACTGGTCGAGTTGTTGCTTCATCTGCGCAATGTTCTGATATGTCCATTTGGCCGGGTGGATGCCTCGTTCGATCGCGGCATTTTCCGCCGGCAACCCAAATGCATCCCAGCCCATTGGGTTGAGGACACGAAACCCTTGCATCCGCCGAACTCGCGCAATCACATCGACGATCGTATAGACTCGGACGTGTCCCATGTGCAGGTTGCCGGACGGGTAGGGAAACATCGACAGGGCATAGAACTTGGGTTTGCTGCTATCTTCTGAGGTTTTGGCCAATCCCTGCGCTGCCCATACTTGTTGCCATTTCGCTTCGATCGCGATCGGGTTGTATCGAGTTTCCACAGACGAACTCCTGCAAACAATTGTCTGATCCATTTTAGAAGGCAGACGGTTTTTGTTCACAGGAATCACCCGAAAGCAGAGTGGTCAAGAGGTTAGAGGCGATTGGGGGAGGCCATGTTTCTAAATTGGGTAAATTGCGACTCAAATAATAGTTTCACTACGCCCGTGGGGCCATTGCGGTGTTTGGTCAAAATCACTTCTGCAATGCCACGATCGGGCGTGTCAGGATTGTAGTACTCATCGCGATACAGCATCATAATCAGGTCTGCATCCTGCTCAATGGCACCTGATTCCCGCAAGTCAGACATCATCGGACGCTTGTTGGTGCGCGATTCCACACTTCGACTGAGCTGGGAGAGCGCAATCACGGGGACATTTAATTCCCGCGCTAAGCCTTTCAGCGATCGCGTAATTTTCGATAATTCCTGCACCCGGTTATCGCTGCCACCGTCCATCAACTGCAAATAGTCCAGCAGAATCAAGCCCAAAGCCCCTCCCTGTTCAGCCTGAAGCCGACGCGCCTTGGAGCGCATTTCGGTCACGCTAATGCTGGGGGTGTCATCAATGAAAATCGGCAATTGCGACAAGGCACTGATTGCATGTCCTAGTGGTTCCCATTCCTGCTGGCTGACTCGCCCCGATCGCAACCGTCCACTTTCAATCCGGACTTCACTCGCCAGCAATCGTTGTACCAGTTGTTCCTTCGACATTTCTAAACTGAAGATGGCAACTGGCAACTTATGAAAGGCGGCAATATTCCGGGCAATGTTCATGGTGAAACTGGTTTTGCCCATCGAGGGGCGACCGGCCACGATGATCAAGTCCGATCGCTGGAAACCTTGCGTCATGGCATCCAGATCGTAATAGCCGCAGGAAAGCCCCGGCAACACCATCCCCAGCGAGCGGCTTTCAATGTCGGAAAAGGTATGGGTCAAAATGTCTGCTGTGGCCGCCAGTCCAGTTTGGGGGCGATCTTGAGTTACCCCGAATACTTTTTGTTCCGCCTGATCCAGGATCAGCTCTAAATCTTTAGCCGTGTCGTAACCAAGCTGAGCAATTTCCCCACCCGACTGAATCAGCTTACGCCGCATGTACTTATCCATCACCAGGGAAGCGTACTGGTCAATGTTGACGGCACTCACAGTGTGGTCAATCAGTTGGATGAGCTTGGTCTGACCACCAATCTTTTCCAGTAATCCGCGATCGCGCAACCAGGTGGAAACGCTCATCAAGTCGGTGGGCAATCCCTGGTTCTGGAGAGCCAGCATCGCCCGGTAGATGTCTTGGTGGGCAGTCAGGTAAAATGCTTCTGGACGCAGCAGATCCGCTACTCGACTCAATGCCTCTGGATCAAGTAAGATTCCGCCCAAAATCGCTTCTTCGGCATCAATGTTTTGTGGCGGGAGGCGATCGTTATAGGTCTGAAAACTTAACTCCTGAACCATAGCTGCTACCGAACTCCAAGACAATTCCACCCAATCGTTCAACCGATCTTTCAGGTTGTCCTACTATAGCGTTGAGTTGTTAAAGACTCAACTACATCTAGCGTGAATAAAGATGCATGAACTTTCACAAACTCCACATTTAGATTTGAGTCATACCCGCAAAGGCATAGTATTTATGTACTATATCACAGGGTAAGGTTTGCCTATTGTATGGAAGGCAAAAAAATAGGGCAACCCACTGGCTACCCCATTTATCAATCCTTTATATTTAGTACAAACTTACGCTGGTACAACCTCAATGTTGATGGTTGCAGCTACTTCCGGGTGCAGCTTGAGTTCAGCTTGGTAGCTCCCCAATTGATGGACATCAGGCAGGGTGATGTTACGACGATCGACCTCTTGCTTGGTCGTGGCCAGAATCGCATCTGCGACTTCCTGAGCCGTAACCGTACCAAAGATGGCATCTTTTTCACCCACTTGCTTGGCAATGCTGATGGTCTTACCTTCGATCGCTGCCTTCGTGGTTTCGGCCACAGCTTTTAATTCGGCTAACCGTTGCCGTTCCAATTCCCGCCGCCGCTCTACCTGCTTCAAAATCCCAGGGCTGGTGTGGACTGCTAATCCTTGAGGTAACAAATAATTCCGGGCATAACCAGGGGCAACATCCACCACATCCCCAGCTCTACCCAGCTTGCTAACATCCTTATTCAAAACCAATTGAACCCGCTTAGCCATAATTTCCGCCGCTTCGTCTTGCGATTAAAAACGTCCTACCCCTGTAGACAAAAGCTCTACAAAAATAAGCCTTTACTAGATTAAAGGGTGCCCGCAACCCAAGTCAAGGTTTTAATCATAGCAAAACGATCGCTCAAGCGACGAACCAACTTAGTGCTTGACGACTCAGGCATCCAGAATTTGCGCCAAACTTAAGTTGAAGGTCAGGAAAAATCGGAGACTGAATCAGTTGCACCCCTCTTGAATTATCGCTCTACATACGTTCTAAAACGGGAATGCCGAGGAGGGAAAGGCCCAGTTTCAGGGTACGGGCGGTGAGGTCGGCCAGGGCAAGGCGCGAGGTCCGGAGCGGTTCTTCCGCATTCAGGACGGGGCAGCGATCGTAGAACTGGTTAAACTTCTGACTCAGCTCAAATAGGTATTGGCACAGTTTATTCAAAAACAAGTCTTGACTGACTTCTTCAATGATTTCGTCCAGTTGCAACAGATGTTTGGCCAGAGTAAATTCAGTCTCCTCTTGTAGTGCCAATTGCAGGTTGGTTCCAAGTTGCGTGAAGTCAATCTTGCCTTTCCGACTGATGCCCTGAACCCGGACGTACGCATAAAGCATGTAGGGGGCCGTGTTGCCATTGAGCGCCAGCATGCGATCGAAGCTGAAGATGTAGTTACTGGTGCGGTTTTGGCTCAGATCCGCATACTTCACGGCACTGATGCCCACCGTTTGCGCCACCTGCTGCACAAACTCTGGGGTTTCCTGCCGCGCTTCGGCTTGCATTCGGGTTTCCAGGTCGGCGCGGGCTCGATCGACCGCTTCATCCAGCAATTCTCGCAGTCGCACAGTGTCTCCCGATCGGGTTTTCAAGCGTTTGCCATCTTCTCCCTGCACCAGGCCAAAGGGCACATGAATGACCTGCACCGTATTCGGTAGCCACCCTGCCCGGCGGGCCACCTGAAAGAACTGGGCAAAGTGGTTGGATTGTCCAGCATCGGTAATGTAAATGATGCGATCGGCATGATCCTGCTGAATGCGGTAGCGTAGGGCGGCCAAGTCGGTCGTGGCATAGTTGTAACCGCCATCAGACTTTTGCACGATTAAGGGGAGCGGGTTGCCGTCTTTGTTGCTAAAGCCGTCCAGGAATACGCATTTAGCTCCATCATCTTCTACAAGCAAGCCAATTTCGTCTAGGTCTTTGACCACATCGGGCAGAAGCGGATTGTAGAACGATTCCCCCCGCTCGGTTAGGCGCACATCTAGCAGATTGTAAATAACCTGAAACTCCCGTCGAGACTGGTCGCAGAGCAACTGCCACGCTTGCAGGCTTTCTGCATCACCAGATTGCAGTTTCACGACTTGCAGCCGCGATCGCTCCCGAAATTCCTCATCCTCATCGAACCGTTGCTTAGCTTTTTTGTAAAAGACCACCAGATCGCCCAAATCAACAGCATCAGCAGTGGTTAATGCTTCTGGAGCCACTTCTTTCAGGTAAGTGATCAACATGCCAAACTGAGTGCCCCAATCGCCCACATGGTTCAGTCGCAGCACGTCATGGCCTTGAAACTCCAGAATGCGGGCAATGGAGTCGCCAAGAATAGTCGATCGCAAATGTCCAACGTGCATTTCTTTAGCAATGTTGGGGCTGGAAAAATCGACGATGACTCGTTGTGGCTTTTTGACGGAGGGAATTCCCAAGCGCTCATCTACCTGCATGGCGGCCAGTTGCGCTTCTAGATACGCTGGCTTGAGTTTCAAGTTGATGAATCCGGGGCCAGCAATTTCTGGCGGTTCACACATCGCTTCCAGTTTGAGGTTTTGCTTGATGGCTTCAGCGATCGCTCGGGGTGCTTGGCCCAGCGGTTTGGCCAGCGACATGGCCACGTTCGCCTGAAAGTCTCCAAATCTCGCATTACTGGTGGGCACTAGCATTGGGTCGGTATTGGCAAAGTCTTCCCCAAAGGCACTGACCAGAGCAGCCTGAACCGCAGATTGAAGATGGGCGATCGTAGATTTCATGAGTTAAGGATGAATGCGCCTATCTAATTTAACAGCTCTTTCCATCTCCCTCACCCCCTTGCGCCCTCACGCTACCGATCGATGCCTCGTCGTTGTCGTTCGGGTGCGGTTCGCGGCAGTTTGGCCTGGGAGTCAAATTCAGTGAATCCAGCAGCTTCGGCGAGGGTGTAAAGCGGGCGATTTTTAACTTCGTCGTAAATGCGGCCAATGTACTCCCCCAGAATGCCAATGCTAAAGAGTTGCACAGCGCCCAAAAAGAAGATGGCAGCGGCGATGATGGCATAACCCGTAAGGGGCGAACCAGGAAAGAATAGCCGCCAGTAGATGACCAAAAATGCCATCAGCAAAGCTGCAACGGCCGACACTAAACCCAGGTAGGTAGACAATCGTAGCGGCACCGTGGAGAAGGAGACTAAGCCATTGATGGCCAACGCCAGGGATTTACGAAAGGTATACTTCACCTCTCCGGCGAAACGGGGATCGCGTTCAAAGGGAACAGCGGTTTGACGAAAGCCAATCCACGATCGCAGCCCACGGATGTAACGATTTCGCTCTGGCATGGCGTTCAACACATCTACCACTTGACGGTCCATTAAGCAAAAGTCACCCGTGTCGGTGGGAATCTCTACGTCGGCCAAATGGTTTAACACTCGGTAAAACACGTAAGCCGTGCCGCGCTTAAACCATCCCTCCCGCCGCCGTTGTAGGCGTTGGGCATACACAACATCAAAGCCCTGTTGCCATTGGGCAATTAACTTGGGGATCAATTCCGGCGGGTCTTGCAAATCTGCATCCAGCACGATCACGGCTTGCCCTCTGGCAAAATTTAACCCCGCCGTGACCGCCACTTGATGCCCAAAATTTCGAGCCAGACTGAGATAGCACACCCGCGCGTCGCGATCGCGCAATTCCCGCATCAAGATTAGGGAACGATCGCGACTGCCATCATTGACGAGAATCAGTTCCATCGGCCCATCCAAGGCATCCATCACGGCTCGCAAGCGCCGATACAATTCGGCGATCGTGGCTTCTTCGTTGTAGATGGGGATGATGCAAGAGTATTTGAGAATCATGCAAAAATGGCCAAAAGGACGGTGGTCGCAGGATACCAAAAGGATTGGCATTAACCTCCTGGTTCCAACCGAATCAGCCTACCATTCGGCTCATCCGTCAGGATATACAGCAGGCCATCCGGTCCTTGCCGCACATCTCGCACCCGTTGCCCAATTTTGATTTCTTCCTGACTGACCACTTTCCCCGTCGGGTCGAGCGCAATGCGGCGCACATCGCGCGACACTAACCCTCCTGCGAACAAATTGCCGCGCCACTGGGGAAAGCGATCGCCGGTGTAGATGGCCAGCCCAGAAGGAGCTGTAGCCGGAGTCCAGACGGTTTTTGGATCAACCATGCCAGGCCGCGATCGTTCCGTGGTGATCTCCGGGCCAAAATACTCGCGGCTGTGAGTCACCACAGGCCAGCCAAAATTCTGCCCTGCCTGCACCAAGTTCAACTCATCGCCACCTCTGGCACCGTGCTCGGTTGCCCACACTCGTTGGGTCGTGGGGTCGAACGCCAATCCTTGAATATTGCGATGGCCGTAACTCCAAATTGTTGGATCGGCATTAGCTCTGTTCACAAATGGATTATCTTTTGGGACCGAGCCATTATCATTCAAGCGCACAATCTTTCCTAACCGGCTACGGAGGTTCTGTGCTTGTTTGCGAATCAAATCGCCTTCCAGGGACACGGGCGGATTGCCACCGTCGCCGATCGCCAGCAGCATCGTGCCATCCGGCAACCAGGCAATCCGCGAGCCAAAGTGTTGCGTACCAGATTTGGTTTGCGACACTTCAAAAATGACTTGCACGTTTTGGAGCGACTTGCCATCAAAGGTGGCGCGGGCCAAGCGCGTCCGGTTGGCGTTGGCGGTGCCGTGGGCGTAGGTCAAATAAACCTGGCGATTTTGGGCAAATTGGGGATGCAGCGAAATATCCATTAAACCACCCTGGCCCTCGGCTAAAACTGCCGGGACACCCGCGATCGGCGTTGGTTCCAGAACCCCGTTGCGGACAACCCGTAGTCGCCCCGGTCGCTCAGTAATCAACTGGGAGCCATCGGGCAACCAAACGATCCCCCAAGGATTTTCCAGTCCTTGCAGTACGGTCGTTTGGCGAAATTTGGTGGGGGCCGCAGCGATCGGTGTGGCGGTTGGGCTGGGAGAACTGGCCGACGTTGGACTACTTTCAACCTGGGCGGTGGTTGGGGCCGTATTTTGGGTGGCCTCGGTTGAACAGCCGACAATCGCCAGCATGGTCAAACTACAGCAAAGAGTAATCGTGCTTTTGAGTCCCATCACAAGACAATTCTGGTTAATTTTCATCATCAGTAGATAGTAGAACGAAACAGTCACTTAACCAGGTGTCTGAACAGCTATGGCTTGAGTGTAGATAGAAATGGGAAAGCGTGACAACTACCGCGAGGGGTAGAGAAATACAACAGGTTCAAACTTGAATTGAGGGGAGCAGTTTTTTGGACAACAAGCTGTGTACACCCTTTTGAGGGGTATTGACGGCCTGAGTAATGTGAAAATTCACCGCAAGGCTACACAATACATAAGCATCTTCCGCTGACAGATGCGCAAATACCTGCAAAAACTCGATCGCCTGTTCCAGCGCTTGCTCAAAGGCCGCATCCAGAGTGGAACCAAACCCCATTGTAATAAAATCAGTAGGCGTTTCGGCGATTGGGACAGTGAGATGCAAATCTTTCCGTAGAATTAATTGAATGGTGCCATTCATCGAAGTTTCGATCGCGGTCACATTCACTTCTCCATCCCCCTGAGCAGCATGACCATCCCCGATAGAGAATAAACCGCCTGAGAGGAAAATCGGTAGAAATAGGCGCGAACCCGCCTGGAGATGCCGATTATCCAGATTGCCGCCAAATAAGCCAGGTGGGATGGAAGAGCGGGAAAGTTCATCGGTGGCCACGCCCATAATGCCAAAAAAGGGGTGCAGCGGAATTTGGATGCCGCTGTCGGGCGGAAATTCGGCGACTTGCTGATGCAGATCGAGGGGAATAAAGCGTAGCGCTGGTTCTGTAAACGTCTGTTGCAAAGCCCCCCACCCCGGACGAATGGCATTGAACCCGATCGGCAGTCCCGGTGTGATCGCTTCCAGTCGCACTTCCAACACATCTCCTGGTTCTGCCTGGTTGATATAAATCGGTCCTGTAAGCAGATGGGAGCCGGGGCCAACCCGGCGAGCGGTAGCCAAGTTCTCGCAAATCTCCCGAAACGCCGGCGGGACAAACTCATCCGGTGCTTTGCGGTACACACCAAAGCCCGAAAAGGTTTCTACATGCACTCGATCGCCCGATTCGATCGTGAGCACAGGCGGCAATGCTGACGAAAATCCCCCTAGATGAACCGTGTCACAGGTCGCTTTTAGAGTGTGTTCAACCATGGTAAGCAAAAATATCCGTATCTTAACGCTCCTGCGGGGGTTACTCGCCGCGAAACTCGTCAATCCGTTCGACGTAATCGAGTTCAGTTAACCGCGTCAAAATTTCGCGCCAGTTGGGTTTATGGGTACTGCCAATCACGAGGTATTGCGCGGATGTGCAACGAATGCGCCCCGGTGAGCGGGAATATTGCAGTGTCGCGTCGATCGCGCGGGTTTCTGCCAAGGATTGGGCATTGGCTGGGATACAAAACTCGTAGCTCAGCGATCGCAAATTATCCTACGAGCCAATCAAACCTGCGGCAGAAATTTTGGCCAGTTCGAATGTAATCTTGCTTGCCCTTACAGATGATTCACTGGCTTGTGCCAGCATCGGAGCAGTAAACGTGTGCCCCCACAATCCAGATGCAGTCAACCCAAGCATCACAAAAAGAACTCGTGTCATTATTGGCTCACCCAAAATTGGCTCACTCAAAAATACAATTTAAACCTCTGTAGTGTGTGGAAGCGAGGCTATGCCTTAGAGAACAGACTACAACGCATGGTTGCAAGACGAGAGATGTTCTCGATCAACTGTTTTTATTTGCCGTCAAACATACCCGATAAATTTTATCGGGTATGTTTGACGGGGCATTTTCAACCTGTTAGGATTTCCAACAATGAAAGCTAAAGACGTAGAGAATCTGATCCCATGACCCAGGCAACTCAACTCAAACCCAAATCTGGTGCAACCTTTCGCGCCCTGAAGTGTAAGGAATGCAGTGCTGAGTACGAAACAAAAGCCATCCACGTGTGCGAGTACTGTTTTGGGCCTTTAGAAGTTGCCTACGACTACAACGAGATTCGCCGCACTGTAACCCGCGAAAGCATCCAAGCGGGGCCGCACTCGATCTGGCGCTACCGAGCCTTCTTGCCGGTTGAATCCGAACAACCGATCGATGTGGGCACGGGATTAACGCCCCTGGTGCAAGCCAATCGCTTGGCTCGGCGGCTGGGTTTGAACAAGCTTTACATCAAAAACGACGCGGTCAATATGCCCACCCTCAGTTTTAAGGATCGGGTGGTTTCTGTGGCCCTGACCCGTGCGCGTGAGTTGGGTTTTTCTACAGTTTCGTGTGCCAGTACGGGGAATTTGGCTAACTCCACGGCAGCGATCGCGGCGCATGCGGGGTTGGATTGTTGTGTGTTCATCCCGGCTGACCTGGAAGCTGGCAAAGTCATGGGAACTTTGGTTTACAGTCCCACGGTGATGGCGGTCCAGGGCAACTACGATCAGGTGAATCGGTTATGTTCGGAAGTCGCCAATACCCACGGTTGGGGTTTCGTTAACATCAATTTGCGTCCCTACTATTCTGAAGGTTCAAAGACTCTGGGCTACGAAGTGGCTGAGCAACTCGGTTGGCAACTGCCGGATCACATCGTGGCCCCGCTGGCTTCTGGCTCGCTCTTCACCAAGATTTACAAAGGCTTTCGAGAATTTGTTGATGTGGGGTTAGTGGATGATAAGCCAGTCCGCTTCAGTGGCGCTCAGGCAGAAGGTTGCTCCCCGATCGCGCAGGCTTTTCGCGAAGAGCGAGATTTTATTACGCCCGTGAAGCCCAGCACGATCGCCAAGTCGATCGCCATCGGCAACCCGGCAGATGGGGTGTATGCTCTCGACATCGCCCGCAAAACCAACGGCAACATTGAGTCCGTGATTGATGCCGAAATTGTGGATGGCATCAAGTTGCTGGCCGAAACGGAAGGCATTTTCACCGAAACGGCAGGGGGAACCACGATCGCTGTGCTGAAAAAACTGGTGGAAGCCGGCAAAATCGATCCAGACGAAACCACCGTGGTCTACATTACTGGCAACGGTCTCAAGACGCAGGAAGCGGTTCAGGGTTATGTGGGCGAACCGTTGACGATCGAACCCAAACTGGATAGCTTTGAACGGGCACTGGAACGCTCTCGCACCCTCGATCGGCTGGAATGGCAACAAGTTCTGGTCTAATCCATGCTCCTCTCTCTTTAAATTAGAGTGGCAAATTCTGTGGGATAGGTATCTTGCCTGTCTCAGACAGCCGGGATGGCTATTCCACTTTACTTAACTCATGATCCTTGCACACAATTGATGATTGACACTGAATTTCTCAAACCTATGGCTGTTAAAGTTTTAATTCCGACCCCGCTGCAAAAATTGACCAACGACCAGGCAACGGTTGAATGTCAGGGAACAACGATCGCCGAACTGTTGAACTCATTGGAGTCCAGTTGTCCTGGCATCAAAGGGCGACTATGCGACGACAACGGTGAACTCCGCCGCTTCGTAAACTTCTATGTCAACAGTGAAGACATTCGCTTCCTGGATGGGATTAACACTGCCCTTAATGATGGTGACGAAGTTAGCATTATTCCTGCGATCGCCGGTGGCTGATGAAAAGTTGGTTGATCGCCTTCTGGTTAAGCCTTGGTGCTATTCGCCAGCGATGGGACGAGACTTGAGCTAATTAATGAACCTCGCTTTGGTGCGGGAGGGCTTTGCCCACGTCCACCCGAAGTATGTGCATCAGTGAGATCGAACTCAATATCTTCAAGCAGAATCGCAGGCTAAGCAGAGACGAGTTGGGGTGTGGAGCTAGTCTGAAACTGTTCCACCCTGGCAATACCGCCGCGAGCGCAGAAAGTCTTAAGGTCCAGAAAAAATGGCATCTTCAATATCCTGGCGAGTGAGAGAATACTTGAACGATCGCTGCACCGCCCGTTCGTCTCCATCTAAGCCAAAATACCGCACAGTCAATTGGTCAATATCCAACCAGATCTCTGCTTTCCAACTGGGTTGCTCCACATACCAGCAATGTAAGTCATTCCGGTCTTGCTGACAGCCTTTATCCAAGAGCCAGCGCTCAATTTCATGCAAGGGGTGATTGTACAGAGGTGTTGTTGCAGGAGGAAGGGACATAGGGTACTTTTAACAGAAACTTTTAGATGGAAGTTGAGGTCCGAGGCAGAGAGCAGAACAGCGCAATCGGCCTCAGTGACATCAATCACAATGAGCTAGATTCAGAGACTGAAACAGGTGAAGAGGCATTAGATGGGATACTGGCCTTGGTCTCAGCAGGGTTGGGCTTGACTGCCTTGTCTAATTCAAAGGCATCCTCTGGTGTTGAACGGAGTGGCTGCGGTTGGCCAATTATAGTTTGAGTGGGAGCAGTTGACTGAGTTCCTATCGTCTGTAGCACAGTTTCGCCGCGCGTTAATCCGATCGCGATCGCCAGAATTAAACAACCGACAAAAGTAACTCCCAGGATGAATAAAGCAAAAATCTCCCCTGGAGACAAGGGGCGATCGGTTGCATCAAGGTAGGCCGAGGACGAATAGGATGGGGTGCGGGGTGATGGACGGTTCAGCGTGGGCAAAGGCTGCACAACAGCAACCGAGGAGTAGCCAATTTTGCGATCGTAGAGGGTGCGCCGCTCCGGACTCGATAAGGTAGCGTAGGCTTCGTTGAGTTGCTGAAACTTGTTCGTCGCGATCGGAGTTGGCAGCAGGGTTGTATCCGGGTGATAGAGCTTACTCATCTCTCGATACGCTTGCCGAATTTCTCTCACAGACGCAGACGGATGCAACCCTAACAGCCCGTAATAGCTCTCAGATAGCACCTTCTGATATAGAGTTTTGCTGGTCTCACCGCTCGAAGTCGCTCGTTCCTGAGTCACGCCACTTTCACCGTTGAGGGGTCGTCAGTTAACTTCTCAACATTTTAGCGAGGTTGGGAAGTTTGGGAAAGACACAGGCGAATTGGCGCGGTTGAACCTCTCCCTGTTTCCCCCACTCTCTCTCCTCCCCTTCCCTTTACAATAGAATCCAGTTGTTCAGGCGAATCGGTTCATGACAGCATCCGCTCCAGCAAAAACCCAGTATGAAGCAGTGATTGGACTAGAAACTCACTGCCAATTGAATACTGCCACCAAAATTTTCTCCATGAGTTCAACTAAGTTCGGTGAACCACCGAATACGTTGATTGACCCGGTCTGTATGGGTTTACCAGGAACTCTCCCAGTGTTGAATCAGAAAGTGTTAGAGTATGCCGTCAAAACGGGTCTGGCATTGAATTGTCAGATCGCGCCCTACAGTAAGTTCGATCGCAAGCAGTATTTTTATCCCGATTTGCCCAAAAACTATCAAATTTCCCAGTACGATTTGCCGATCGCCGAACACGGTTGGTTGGAAGTTGAACTGGTCGATAAAGACGCAGGCACCGTCACCCGCAAGCGGATTGGCATCACGCGACTACACATGGAAGAAGACGCAGGCAAACTGGTTCACGGGGGCAGCGATCGGCTGGCTGGTTCCACCTACTCGCTGGTGGATTACAACCGCGCAGGCGTACCACTCCTGGAAATTGTGTCTGAACCAGATATTCGCTCTGGCCAGGAAGCCGCCGAATATGCCCAAGAACTCCGCCGCATTTTGCGTTACTTGGGTGTAAGCGATGGCAATATGCAAGAAGGCTCCCTTCGTTGCGATGTCAACATTTCGGTGCGCCCAGTGGGACAAAAGGAATTTGGCACCAAAGTTGAAATCAAGAACATGAACTCGTTCAACGCCATCCAGCGGGCGATCGAGTATGAAATCGAACGGCAAATCGCAGCGATCGCAACTGGAGAGCGCATTATTCAGGAAACTCGTCTTTGGGAAGAAGGTTCCCAACGCACCATTAGCATGCGGGTTAAGGAAGGTTCCAGCGACTATCGATACTTTCCTGAACCAGATCTAGGCCCCATTGAAGTGGCTCCAGCTCAACTGGAGGAATGGCGATCGCAACTCCCCGAACTGCCCGCTCAGAAGCGCCAACGTTACGAAACAGAATTGGGGTTATCGGCCTACGATGCGCGGGTGCTGACGAATGATCAGGCGATCGCAGCATACTTTGAAGCCGTTTTAGCAGCAGGCGCACCCGCTAAACAAGCCGCTAACTGGATCATGGGAGACATTAGCGCCTATCTCAACAACAATGCCACGCTGACCATCACCGATTTGCCCCTCAAACCGGAGAACTTAGCCGAGTTGATCAGCTTGATCGAAGACCGCACCATCAGCAATGCCGCTGCCAAAACGATCTTGCCGGAACTCTTGACTGCGGGCGGTTCGCCACAGGCGATCGTGGAGCGAGACGGCTTAGGCCAAATCTCCGATGCTGCCACCTTAGCAGCCATGATTGATGAAGTGTTGGCCGAAAACCCCAAAGAACTGGAACAATATCGCAACGGCAAAACCAAACTGCTGGGTTTCTTTGTAGGGCAAATGATGAAAAAAACGGGAGGCCGCTGTGATCCCAAACTGACCAATCAACTGGTGGCTCAAAAACTCAACGCTTGAAATAACGATCTGAGAACTGCGAAGTCGAACCAGATCTGTAGATTTAATACAATCCTGCCTTGAACTCATCTGAATCTAAATAAGATGGGGAGGGCAAGCTTCAGCGTTACTGTTCCTCAGCGCTACTGTTATAGCTTTGGTCAGAAAGCTCAGGACTATGGATGAATAAGACACTCACCCCACAGGCTATAAACCTTCTGCCTTCTGCCCACTGCTTTTCGTTCCAAGTCACCCTTCGCTTCATCTTCAAACTTGAATCTTTGCAAAAAAAACATTATTAGGGGGTGACACCCCCCACCCTCTGGATGGCATACTGTGTTAAGTAGATGCACCCTGATGATAGGGGGAGACGCCTCGGCGACTCCCCTTTTCTGTATCTTTCCCCATTTCCTTAACCATGTGACACTTCATTGCTGAATTCAACCCTTCCCAAAAAACACGAAGAAAATAGAACTATGAAGACCTGGGAGGAAAACATCATGCGACACTCGCCTTCAATCTCCTATGACCTCGTGCTAGTGATTACAGAAATTTTCGCTGTTTTACTTGCAATATGGTTGATGTGGGCCGCGCAGTCTCCCAATCTTGTTTGAACCACAAATCTGAATGGAGGATTTGGTAATGGCTGTTCCCTTGCGGACTGTGTACGCAAACTTGAAGCGAATTGACGAAGTGGATGTCGAAACTAGCGCGTTGTATCGGCAACGGGCACAAGAAGTCCTTGCGCAGTCAGGAATCAGCCTCGCTCGAAGACAGGTGATTGCTCGGCGCTTGATGCAAGCCAATCAGTTCCTGGGTATGAAAACAACCACGAATGGAGATAGCTACTAAAAACTCTCATTCTTCCGCTATTCTGACAAAGGATTCAGGAGTCGGGGGAAAAGAGTGAGCGAAACGCGAACCATTACAGGCTTAGGAAAATGGTCTGAGCGACTGCTGGCCGCAAGCTTGTTGGGTGGGCAGGTGATGGTTCATCTGCTGACTAAAAAAATTCATCGGCGGAACACGATCGAGCAAATGGCCTTAGTGGGGCCTGCCTCCCTTCTGATTGCGCTTGTTACGGCGGCTTTCGTGGGTATGGTGTTTACCATTCAGGTTGCCCGCGAGTTTATCACCTTGGGGGCGGGGAGTGCAGTTGGTGGCGTGTTGGCATTGGCGCTGTGCCGCGAACTGGCTCCAGTGTTAACGGCAGTTGTCTTGGCGGGACGGGTTGGGTCGGCCTTTGCTGCTGAGTTGGGCACGATGCAGGTGACAGAACAGATTGATGCGCTGTATGTACTGAAAACAGACCCGATCGATTATCTTGTCATTCCGAGAGTCGTGGCCTGTTGTCTCATGCTGCCCATCCTGACGGTCTTTTCCTTACTCACAGGGTTGGTTGGAGGTTTATTGATTGCGACCTCTTTGTATGGCATCTCGCAATCAGTTTTTCTGGATTCGGTGCAAAACTTTTTGAGTTTGTGGGATTTGTTTAGTGCGCCCATTAAAGGCTTTTTCTTTGGCGCATTAATCGCGGTGATTGGCACCAGTTGGGGGTTGACGACTACAGGGGGAGCAAAGGGGGTTGGCCAATCCACCACTACCGCAGTAGTCACCTCATTGCTGGCCATCTTCATCAGTAACTTCTTTTTATCCTGGATTATGTTTCAAGGGACAGGGAGTGCAGTGATACCGGGTGGGTAGCGGTTGGGAACAGTTTCCAGGAGCGTCCTACATTAGAATGAAGGGGTAAACAAATGTGAATGACCTGAGTGAGAAGCCTGTGACCCCGACCACCTCTCCCTCGCCATCGACTCAGACGATCGAACTGGCACCCAGTTATAGCTTGCCGATCGGGTTTGTCCTGCTGGCACTTCCATTGTTTTGGATGCAGGCGTGGCTTAGTCTGGCGGTCGCCGTTTTTGGCGTATTTCTGTTGGTACAAGCGGTGACTTTACGATTACGCTTTACTGAAACAGCGCTGGACGTTTATCGAGGCGAAACCTTGATTCGTCACTTTCCTTATCAAGATTGGCAAAACTGGCGGATCTTTTGGCAACCGCTGCCCATCCTTTTCTACTTTAAGGAAGTCAAAAGTATTCATTTTCTGCCGATTTTGTTTGACCCCAACACGTTACAGAATTGTTTAGAAGCCCGTTGTCCGCGCATTTAGGTTCTGCTTAGATTGCTCATGACTTCAAACGAATCCTCCTTTGGAGCTGCTCACCCCCAAAACGGTCTTGCTAGTATGTCGGATGCCTCAGTGAACACAGATACCGAATATTCGTCTCAATCAACGGAAAGCGTGGCGGCTGCCAATAGCGATCGCTCGGCAACCACTGGCCGCAGCGATATCGACAGCATGGCAGATGGCTTGCTGCAACAGATTCAGGCTTTGCAGCAAGAAGTGAATGAGTTGCAGCAAACAAAGGTGCAATTGCAACAGCAGATTGCGATTGATCAGGCAACGATGGGGCGGATTGTGCAGGAAGGCTTAAAGGAGTTGGAGCAACGCAAGCGAGAATTGCAGATTAGCGTTGAACAACTGGAACGTCGTCTCGAACGCATCCGGGAAGAAATGCGTACGACCTTTGCGGGAACGTCTCAAGATCTGGCGATTCGGGTACAAAGTTTTAAGGAATACCTGGTGGGTAGCTTACAAGATCTCGCAATGGCGGCTGATCAACTGGAGTTTCCGCAACCGAGCAAGGCACCTATTCAAGCAATTGCCGAAACGTCTCCAGAAATTGCTGCAGTTCCAGTTCCAGTGCCCAAGTTCGCGGAGCAAACTTTCCTGGAACAAACCAAAAAGGTTCGAGCGTTGCTGGATCAGTATCGCAATCGGCCAGATTATTATGGCACTCCCTGGACGCTGCGCCGCACCTTTGAACCCATCCATGCCGAACGGGTGTCTAACTGGTTTTTTACCCAGGGTGGACGGGGCGCAATTCGCACGATGGGCAGTCGCTTGCAGAATATTTTGATTGCGTCAGCGGTAGTGTCAATTTTACGAGCGCTCTATGGCGATCGGGTTGTGACTTTAGTGCTGGCCGATTCGCCCGAACGGTTGGGGGAATGGCGGCGGGGCTTACAGGATTGTTTGGGCATCACGCGGGCTGATTTTGGTGTTGATCGCGGGGCGGCCCTGTTCGAAGATCCCATCATCCTGACTCAAAAGGCCGATCGCCTGCAAAAAGACGGCTTTATGCCTCTGATCATCATTGATGAAACCGAAGCTCAAATTGACCTGGCGATCTTGCAATTTCCCCTCTGGTTAGCATTCGCCCCTAATCCCCAAACGGCCAGCTATACCCGCGATTGGGTGTAGGCCGCCATGAATGTCCGGCACTTTATGCCTGAAGATGCCGCCCAGATCGCGCAGCTATTTCACGATACGATTCACACGGTCAACAGTCGAGATTACTCACCCATTCAGTTGGCAGCCTGGGCCCCAGACGACCTCCAGTTTTACGATTGGGTGGCGTTTTGCTCCAGTCGTATCACCTTTGTCGTGGACGATCGCGGCACGATCGCAGGGTTTGCCAACCTGGAACCAGATGGGCATATCGACTGCTTTTACTGCCACAAAGACTATCAACGACGTGGTGTGGGAACGCTGCTGTATCAAGCTGTGGAACAGCAGGCATTGAAGTTGGGATGCGATCGATTGTTCACCGAGGCCAGCATTACCGCGAAACCATTTTTTCAACGGCTGGGATTTACGGTTATCCAGCAACAGACCGTGACGCGGCGGGGAGAAGCATTTATCAACTATCGGATGGAAAAATTGATTACGGCATCGTCGGGGATGTACCCTTGAACATCCCCATAAAGAGGACGTGAATTAGACCGATCCTTCGGGGGTGGCGTTGACGGTGGTTGGTTCCGCCTCCGCCGATCGCTCCTTATCCAGGCGACGCTTACGGGCATAAAGCTGAATCGCTGCCGCCATCCCAACCACCATTGCGGCAATCAACCAGGTTGCGCCATCGGTGGGGAAGTTGTTTTTGAAGACGGCCAACAGTACCACAATCACAAAAAAGACTGTCGGAAACTCGTTGAACCAGCGAAACTGCTGTCCCGTCATTTGGCATTCATTCGCCGCCAACTTTTTCATAATGCGTTTGCAGACATGGTGATAACCCAGAAGCAGCGCGACACAAGCCAATTTGATGTGCATCCACGGCTGTTTCATCACCGCTGGTTCCGTTGTAACTAGCCCGATCGCCATTGCCACAGTCAATAGCATCGCGGGAGTCATGATGATGCTGTAAAGGCGCTTTTCCATCACCTGGTATTGCTGCGTCAGCACCGTACGAGCGGGTTCTGGCTGCTCATACGCTTCGGCATGGTACACAAATAAGCGCGGCAAGTAGAACATGCCAGCAAACCAACACACAATACCCACGATGTGAAATGCTTTGAACCAGTAATACGCCATCTGAAAGCCTCTTAATGATTGCAGTTTATAACAGCCTGATCATGCCGCAATTTAGAGCTGATTGGTCAAATGTAACTAAATCATAAGAGTGCTGATACAGAAGGGATTTGACCATTAAGCAGGCTGTTGAAGTAACCCATCCAGATAGGCTTGGGCCGCACGGCGATCGCACTCGCCATTCTGAGCTAAAAACAGGGATACCGCTGCTGCAAATACCCGGTCTTGGTCCCAATCGGCATGAGCATCCAGGTAGTGGGATACCGCTTCGTACAGGTCTTCAGGGATTTCAGCCAAAATGCTAATGGTCATGTTCATACGTGCCTCAACAATTACGGAAGCGAATTCAAGTTTTGGGGGAGAACTGCATTGCACCCAACGAACACTGCAGAGAGGGATTTCAGCAACCCTGTTGATGGTGAACAACACCAGCTGTTGCGGTTTCTCCTGGAGCTGCCTCAAACGTCAAGCGATCGCGAGCTGAACGTGGGCATCTGTGGAGGTAAGTCGCCTCATTGTGTCTAGCTGGGCAGGAAATTGTCAACTTGGTAAAAACCCTTAGCGACTTGTGTTCAACGAATACTCTTGACGAAAATCGGGGCTTTCAACGCGATCCCCGTTACATTTCTCAATCAATTAAAGTGTTAGAAACGGTGAGGAAAAGCACATCCGCCTCCTGATGCAAAACCTGCCAAACTCCCACTTTTCGTCATGCCCTGTGGAAAACTCAGTTTGAGTTGTGGAAAAAGGGGAATTGATCTGTGGAAAGGCTGTGGAAAGGCTGTGGAAACCGTGGGGAAAAATTTGGCGATCGCTAAGAATTGCAAAAACTCCAAAATCTACCCAAACTCAACATATTTCTTCATACTCAAAAGCGCTTTCCCCCATCAATCAGGGCCTGCATGGACAATCTTAAGTCAACCTTACGAAGCGGACTTAATCCATAGAACCGTGTAACCTTTGAGTTCATCTATCCAGGGACAGATATTTGTTGAGCAGAGTGGGCAATCTGAGGATTCGTTCTACTCAAAACATGGAAAGGGATCGATGATTGGATTGAGTTATCGCTGGGTAGTGTTGTTCTTCGTAACGCTAATTTCTGTATGTAGCTTTACTTTGCCAACGATGCCCCAGGTGCGTTCTAACAAACCGCTGGAACCAACTATTCAGATTCAATATCAGTACTACTCAATTTCTGGTGCCACAGCCTCCGACTTGCGTTCACAGATGAAACGCCACGGCCCACGCGACTCAATCATGGCACAGCGCTTTGATGCCAGGGTGGATTGGCGCGTGAATTGGTCATTTCGGTACGCCATCAATCAGCACCAATGCACAATGCAACGAGTAACAACCAAGGTGCATGTTACTTATACCCTGCCACAGTGGATACCTCCGACTGGAGTTGCTCGATCGCTTGTGACTCAATGGAATCACTATCTAGAGGCTCTTCAACATCACGAAGATGGCCATAAAGACCATGGCGTTGCGGCTAGTCAAGCCATACTGCGTACCCTAACTCCACTTACCGCTGCATCTTGTCGAGATTTAGAGCATATGGCTAAAACTGCTGCGCAGAAGGTGATTCAAACCTATAACCAGAAGGATCTTGAGTACGATCGCCTGACTCGTCACGGCTACACGCAAGGAGCGGTGTTTCCAGCCCCGACTACGGTTTCACGGTAACTGGAGTTCCTGTACTGACCTGGTAATAGATTTCATCGATATCGGGATCGCGCATACGTAAACACCCATGAGACAGGGCGTACCCAACACTGTTAGGTTGAGGCGTACCATGAAACCCAATCCAATTTCTCCCGTCCGTCCAAAATCCAATCCAGTGACGACCTAACGGATTTCGCAAATCTTGATTAGGAACCTTCTCATCGGTGAGGGGATGAATCCAATCTGGGTCTCTCTGCATGTGTTTGACTCGAAACTGCCCAGTAGGAGTTTCCCAACCTGACTGCCCGATCGCGATCGGATAGCTCCTGACTGCGATGTTACCTCGAAATAAAACCACTCGTCGCTGACTCAGCCGCACTTCTAACCGAGGTTGCTCTAACATTGAGGTATTTGCCGTCAACAAGGGTTGAATTTGCGGAGTTAAGGTTTTAAGCAAATTTAGCCCAACTTGCATCGACGATGTTGCTGATACAAAGGCATCCGGCTGAGGAGGGGGAAAATTGACGATCGAACGTATTGAGGTATTGGAATAAAGCCAGATCAACCAGGTAACACCCAAGATTTGGGTTAGAGGCTTCAACATTGGCTTTCCTCACGTGGTCTACCACAAGGCACGAATTCCTTCAGTTCCACCTGCACCGCCACCCGTTCCCGTTCCATCGTCGATGCCACCTGCACCGCCACCTGTTCCACCGCCTGTGGTTGTGTCACCAGTGGTAGTCGCGTCGGGAGCGACCACACCATTGGGAGCAGTTGTGCCTGTTGGACCAGCACCAGTGCCATTCGGAGTGGTGCCAGTTGTTCCCGTAGGGGTTGTTGTTGTGCCGGTGCCATTGGGCGTAGTGCCGGTTGTTCCAGGAGCTGTAGGCGTGGTGTTTGTACCAGGGGCATCGACGACTTGAGGAATGCCAGGAGTGGGATTCGTAGTGCCTGTGGTGCCAGTACCCGTTGTCCCAGGCGTGGTTGCGCCAGGAGTTGTGGTCGTACCCGTGCCAGGGGTAGTAGTCGTACCTGCGCCTGGAGTTGTGGTCGTACCCGTGCCAGGGGTAGTAGTCGTACCTGCGCCAGGAGATGTGATGTTGCCGGGCGTGTTGGTTGACCCAGGAGTTGTGGTGTTACCGGGTGTGGTGGTACCTGTACCGGGTGATGTTGTCCCAGGAGTAGGACTCGTTGTCCCACCTGTTGGACTTTGGGCTAAAACTCGAGTCAGCGAAATGGAGCCGTTTTGGAGCAACAGAGCCGGTAAGCTAAGTAGCGCCGTTATCCCAATCGAGGTTAGAATCTCAGTCAGATTTTTATCAGATTTACTCTTAGTTTGGCTACACTGTTTTCTTAAGTTCATTTCGTATCAATGCCCCCTTAATTTGAACTGCATACTGAATTAGCCAGAATTAGAAATATTGTCAAAACTTCACTTAAAGGTATCGTGGCTTTTAAATTCACTTCTCTATCAATGGAAAGATTTGGGGTGGGGTGTGAGCTGCTTTGAGTTGAGTGAATTAGAACTAAAACTGGTTCTGTCAATGAACTCTGCACTGAATAATATTGAATGATGAAACAAACGCTCGCTCTCCATCTTGATTCGCCAACAATTCCCAATCCACAAACCGCTGCCTTTTTAGAACTGGGTGCGGGGGAAACAGTTCTGCTGCTACATGGATTTATGGGCAGTGCGGCCTGTTGGCTGCCGTTGATGAATTACCTGCAAGCTCACCTACATTGTGTGGCGATCGACTTGATGGGGTTTGGGGATTCTGCCAAACCTGCAATCCAATACAACATCGCCCAAGAAGTCGCTTTTGTGCGGCGCTTTGTGGAAGCGCGACAGTTAGACAACTTTTACATCATGGGGCATTCCTTTGGCGGATGGGTGGCGGCGGCTTATGCGCTGGCCTTTCCAGAGTCGGTGCAGGGATTAATTTTGGCGGCTCCGGCTGGCATTCGTGACGATAGCTTTTGTGGTCGATACGATCACCTGCGGCCCATCCTGTGGAATACCCCCGCGATCGATTGGCTGCTAAACTTGATGACCCCGCTCGCATCCTTGGTTGGCCAAGCAGAGACCATACAAAAAATTCGTGGGATGCGCCAAGAATTAATGGCGCAACCAGCCGCCCGCTCGTTTCTTATGGATCGTCTCCGTCCCACAGATGCGATCGACACCGTAGAAACCCAAATTCATCAATTGCAGCTTCCTACACTCGTGATAACCGGCGATCGGGACGAAACAATTCCACTCTGGCACAGCCAAACCTACGCTCAAGAAATTCCCAACGCCAAACTAGTAATTTTGCCCAATGCTGACCACACACTGCCGCAAAATCATGCACTGCAATTAGCAGAACACATTAGTCAGTTTTTGCAAGAAAAAGATTACTCCACCCAACCAAACAGCGTGGCCACCTGAGCGGCAAGGGTGAGCGGATCGAATGGCTTCAAAATCACACCGATCGCGCTTGACATGGCAAACCTTGAGCGGTCTTCGGGTTGGACTTTGGCTGTCAGCAAAATCACAGGAATCGATCGAGTGTTGGGGTCAAGTTGCAACTGGCGTAAAACCTCTAATCCATCCATGCTGGGCATTGACACATCCAGCAAAATTCCGTCGGGTGATTCTAATTGAGCTACCTTCAACCCATCCAAACCGCAATTAGCTAACAGAACTTCCATATCTCCCAACTCTTCCAAGCATCCCTGAAGCACTTCCAAGATTACAACTTCATCATCAATGATCAGAACGCGCTTTGGCATAGAGCAAGCAGAAGCAAAAACTTACACTGCAGCATATAGAGAATGCTAGGTTGTTGCTCTGTCTAATCTATAAAAGATTCTGACTAACAAAACCTCTCTGCAGGAGGAATACAGATTGGTTGCATGATGGGTTGATGTTGACGGCGATCGCAACCGGTGTCATTGCGCTCATTCCCTACTTGGCGCTACGTCAGCCTAACCAGTTGTTTTCAGGTGAGAAAGATCCTCGGATTTCAGTATTAGAGTCGCGATCAACAGGCTTAACGCTAGCAATTAGCACGATCGTTCTCATTCTTTATGCAATGGTATGGGGAGTCTGGGCAGGTGCAGCCTGGGTTCCTTTATTGGGTTCACTTGCCTACTGATGTTTGCGGCCTCCACTATTGGCGTTTAAGTGGGGCAATTCTGCCGAATAGGAATCTCGATGAGGAATTCAGTCCCTGCTCCAGGAGTTGAGTGACAGGTGAGGGAGCCGTTGTGCTTTTCCGTCACAATTTGATGGCTGATCGACAGGCCCAAGCCTGTTCCCTTGCCGACAGCTTTCGTCGTAAAAAATGGATCGAACAAGCGTTGGCGCACTGTCTCAGGCATTCCCGGTCCATTGTCTGCAAAGGCGATAGCAACTTGGTTTTGCTTAACTTCTGTGCGAATCCAGATGGTAGGAATTGAGCATTGAGCATTCAGAGTTGAGCATTGGGAAGCTACTTCATGTCCCATTCCCCATTCCTCGTTCCCCATTCTCTCCTCCAAAGCATCGATCGCATTCGTCAAAATATTCATAAACACCTGATTCAATTGCCCTGCATAGCACTCAATTTTAGGTAGGTTGCCATATTGCTTGATGATTTGAATTTCGGGATGCGATGGCTTTGCTTTCAACCGATTCTGCAAAATCATCAATGTACTATCAATGCCTTCATGAATATTTACGTCTTTGACCTCTGCCTCATCCAGACGAGAGAAAACCCGCAGGGATAGAACGATCGCTCGAATTCGGTCTGTACCCACCTGCATGGAGGTCATAATTTTGGGCAAATCTTCTCGCATAAACGCCAGGTCAATGGCCTCCGCTTTATTGGCAATTTCGGCAACGGGATGAGGATAGTATTTCTCGTACAGTTCCAGCAAATCTAGTAAATCTTGAGTACACTGGTTGGCGTGCAAGGTGTTGCCATGAATGAAGTTGACTGGGTTGTTGATCTCGTGAGCAATACCCGCAACTAGTTGCCCCAGTCCAGACATTTTTTCGGTTTGAATCAGTTGAGTCTGGGCTTTTTTTAAGTCCATCAGGGTTTGACCCAGTTGCGCATTTTTAACTTGCAATTCCTGGGTTCGCTCTTCCACTCGGCATTCCAGAGTACGGCTGTAGTCTTGCAAGGTTTCTTGGGACTGTTTTAGAGACTGGGTCATCTGGTTGAAGGTTTTTGCCAGAGTGCCAATTTCGTCTCTGGATTCAACGATCGCTCTGGCATCCAGATCCCCATCCGCAATTTGGGTTGTGACTTGAGTTAGTCGCTTAATTGGGTCGGCAATTTGGCGGCGCAGGGTGAGGGCTAATAGAATGGCCATCGCCATCGCCAGCAAAACCATGACAACGGTTTGAATCAGAGCCAAGGTGAGGCTATCGTTTCCCTGCTTCAAGTCAATCATCAGAGACTGCTGTTCATTCGCAACAATCTGATTCAGCAGTGCCAGCATGTTGTCTGCAACGGGTTGAGATTTTGTCTGAAACAGGTACAGATCCTCCCGGTAGCGATCGCCCTTAACCACAGCAAACATCTTGTCAGGCAGGGGTAAAAACTTATTCCGTGCCTGTTCAATCTTGGTGAGACTTGCCTGTTGTTCTGCTGTCAGCAGCGGTTTGCTTTGGGTCAATGCCTGCCAAGCTGTGGCATTTGCTCTGGTGTTCACAGCATAGTCAAACCGGAAGGAGGCATTGCGAGTCGTTAAGTATCCCCTTAGAGCAGCCACCTGAAGGGTAAAAGAAGTTTTAAATTTTACTAATTTTCGCAGCAAAACAGCATCTTCAATGGATAAAGCACGCTGTTCTTGCAACTCCAGCATTTGAGTTATTTCTCGCAGAATCATAGAAATAGGGACTTCTCCCCGCTCATGCAATAGTTTGAGGGCGGGTTGGTTTTTGAGCTGATTGTCCCGCAGGCTAAATAGGCGCTCTGTCAACGGCAACCACTGTTGATACAAACCTTCCAGTTCTCGCAACTGTTCTGATTCCAGGGCAGTGGGAGATGCCACAAACAGCGTATTGAGTTCTGCCAGTTTTGCATCAAACTCCTGACGGGATTGCTGGTAGCGATCGCGGAACTTGGATTCTCCCGTTGCCAGGTATAGCTGTCGCCAAGACAGTTAGGACGTAGACTAAGAGGTATCCACCCCTCTAAAAGCCCTTGTAATCATGGCAAAAGCTTACAGTTATGACTTGC
>Ga0224722_1000180_pt1 | contig 36020 bp, 27 predicted proteins | sample Balambano_FR1_Me_FD_161646 | JGI IMG/M metagenome (GOLD analysis project Ga0224722, IMG submission 161646) | Freshwater sediment microbial communities from Lake Towuti, South Sulawesi, Indonesia - Balambano_FR1_MetaG | ecosystem: Environmental > Aquatic > Freshwater > Lake > Sediment | place...
CCTCACCGCCTCACCCCCCCATCTCATCTCTTCTCCCTTTCCCCTCATCCCCTTACTGCCTCTAACCTGACGGCTCCACATCTTTCTTACTCCTTCTTACTCTGTCTTACTCTGTTTTCTTACTCTGTAGCCTTACCGAGCAAAGATGAGGTCAATCCGGCTTTGTGCTTCCTTCAAACTGGCTTCTGGAGTACTTTGTCCTAGCAAGGTTGCCTCGATCGCCCGTCCCAGGTTTTCAGAAATGCGGTTGTAGCCTGGAAAAATGGGGCGCGATCGAGAATTGGCTGCCTGTTGCAAAAACACATCAACAGCCGGTTGTTTGGCTTTGAATGCCTGGTATTCAGCGCTTTCTCGGGACTTCATGTTGATTGGGAGGTAGCCAGTGCCGATCGCCAGTGCAGTTTGAAACGGCTCGCTCAAGGCATAATCCATAAACGTCAGGGCGGCGCGCTCCCGCTCTGGCGTACTTTTGATTAGAAACAGGTTTTCTCCTCCCACCACGCTGGCCTGACGCACCTGCTTGGGAATTGGCAACACACCAAAGTCCACCTTGCTAGCCTCAAGCTGCGCCAGTGTCCAAGGGCCAGATACCTGCATTGCCACCTTACCCGCCAAAAGGCCATCCATCTCGTAGCCGCGCTCTGGAGCCGATAACACTGCCGAGCCATCATTAAGCAGGTCACGCCAAAACTGCAACGCCGCGATCGCCCCTGGATTTGGCAAGTTCACCTGATTGGAATCAGGCTTCGCCAGCAAGTTACCGCCGCCACTCCACATAAATGGTAGCCAGCTAAACACTGTCCATTCGCCTTTGCCCAAAGGTAGCAATATACCGTGTTGGTCAAGACGACCATCCCCATCGCGATCGCGGGTTAGCCGCCGCGCCACATCCCGAAACTCCTCCCAGGTTTCCGGCAACTGTGTAATTCCCGCAGCCTCAAACAAGCTTGGACGATAGAAAACTCCCACATTATTCGTCGCAAAGGGAATTGACCAAATCTTCCCCTCTAGGGTCATTCCCTCAAACAAAGCTGGGTCAATCTCCTGCCGCCGAGGGGACGCCATCAGCCAGTCATCCAGAGGGCGCAAGGCATTTAACTCCACCAGTTGTCCGGTCATGATAGGTGCAAACCATAGCAAGTCCGGCATGGCATTGCCTACCACTGCTGCCAAAATCTTAGGCAATTGCTGGTCAGCTTGCCCCACGTACAACGACTCGACTTGAATGTCAGCATGGGTTTGGTTGAAGCGATCGACTAGCCCCTGCACCACAGCCCGGTTAGGTGGTGGGTTCACCCCTTGCCACAGGGTAATCCGCGTCACCCCATCAACAGGCACAGTTGCCTGACAGCCCATCAGAACCAGGCTTAACCACCCCACCAGCAAGCACTGTAATAATCGACACCCCATATTCATTCGTCCCAACACAGATAACGCAATTACCAGCTTTCTGAAAACAAGATAAACCCTAGAGATTCTCTTGGAGGTTTCGTATCTTCAGCATCAGATTATTCAAGGTGTCTGTCTTTAGATGATTGTGATTCACTATTGCTGAGTTAGGATTTGATCGCGCAGGTGAAACCTTTCTTAATAACTTTTCTTATGCAAAGCTTTAGTGTTGGTTATACCTCTATACGGCTTGAATAAGTCTGATATATACTGAAATCCCAATGAAGGTTAACGGTTACCAATGCCAGCTAGACTCCAAGTAAAACCCGAAGACTGTTCTCCTCTGGGGCAGTTGATTCTTCAATACCTGGAACGTCAGGGGATTAGCATGAATCGTCTGGCAGAGCTCTCTGGTGTGCCTCAACCTCGATTGCGAGGGGCCTGCTTTAAAGGAACCTGCCCAACTCCAGAGACATTGAGAAAGCTGGCTCGCGTCATGGGTAAGCATCACTTGGAGCTATACACACTAGCTTATGAGGGACGCATTGAAAAAAGCCCTGAGGATGCTGAGGTGGGTTCGCTGGACAGCCTAATGCGAGAACTGTTTGAAACTGCGAGGGAGTTAAATCTGGTGGCTCCAACAGCTATCCCCTCCAAGTCAAAGATTCGTAGAGCGCTGATTGATTTGGGATTTCAATCTGCTCAAGCTCCAGCCGAACTCAACCAACAGAATAGATAGTGCCTTGTTTGCATTGATGAGCAGATTGGAAAAATTCTTTGATGGTGAAATTAAGTTAGGCTTCATGCTTTTCGTAGGCGGCGACAATGCGCTGCACAAGTGGGTGACGCACAACATCCGCCTTAGATAGATGGCAGAAGGCGATTCCTTCTACGGCATGAAGAATTTTTTCGGCCATGGCTAGCCCAGAAATTTGATGTGTGGGCAGATCAGTTTGGGTAAGGTCGCCTGTGATAATCATCCGCGATCGAAACCCCAGTCGCGTCAAGATCATTTTCATTTGGGCAGGGGTAGTGTTTTGGGCTTCGTCCAGGATGATGAAGGCGTTGTTAAGGGTACGTCCTCGCATGTAGGCGATCGGGGCTACTTCAATCACCCCTTTCTCCATCAATCCTGGGATCTTCTCAGGGTCAATAAATTCGTAAAGCGCATCGTAGAGGGGGCGCAGATAGGGGTCAATCTTTTGTTGCAAATCTCCTGGCAAGAAGCCCAGCCGTTCCCCGGCCTCTACTGCAGGCCGCGTTAGGATTAGTCGTTCACATTGGTTAGCCAGCAGGGCTTGCACCCCCATGACCGCAGCCAAAAAGGTTTTGCCCGTTCCCGCGGGGCCAATGCAAAAGGTCAAGTCATGGCTACGGATGGCCTGAATGTATTGGCGTTGATGGAAGGTCTTAGCCCGAATCTCTTCACCACGACGAGTTCTAGCTAGGACATCGCGATGGAGATCCTGGAGGGAATCAGGCTGGTGAGTGTCGAGGGCATGACGAGCTGTGAGAATGTCTACCCCAGAAATAGTTTTACCCTGCTGCCAAAAATTCTCTAGGGACTTAACCAAGCGATCGCACAAATCAACCTGACTAGGTGTTCCAGAAATAATCAGATCATGTCCTCGCAAAACCAGAGTAGCTCCCGTTTGACGAGCCAGCAGTTTCAGGTTTTCCTCTCGTTCCCCAGCAAGGGCAATCGCGCTAGCATCACTGGGCAATTGCAGAGTCAACGTTTCAGTCATAGATTAAGCAGAGCTAGCGCCGAGAGGGCGATCGACGCTGACCACTATCCCGGCGAACTGGCCTAGCAGACTCATCAGATTCACCCTCGTTCTGGGTATGGGCAGTCGCACCATACACATCCAGATACGCTGAATGGCCAGCAATTTTAGCCACAGCTTCCAAAATGGTGCGAATGGCTTGAATGTTACGTCCTCCGCGACCAAATACCCGACCTTTGTCAGTGCCTTCAAAGGCCAACCGTACCCAAACCCGTGATTTTGCGGGCGACATCTCACAGTCAACTCGAAGCGCCTCTGGCGATTCCAGAAATGGCTGGACTAAGAATCGAATTAGCCCTTCGTAATCAGGCGTGGTTTGGGAGGTTGACACGATTAGTTCAGCAACTAAGCATTAAGTTGTTCAAGTTGTTCAAACACTTTCTCTTTTTCCAACAGGCTACGAACCGTATCGGTTGGCTGCGCGCCTTCCTTAAGCCGTTTAACAATGGCTGGAGTATCAAGCTTAACTTCGTCAGTGCGAGGGTTGTAGAACCCTAGTTCTTGCAAGGGGCGGCCATCGCGACGGCTAGTGGAATGCATTGCAACAATCCGGTAAGAAACTTCCCGCTTTTTACCCATGCGCTTGAGTCGTAGTCTAATCATGCCAGCGTTAGAGAGTGATTGAGTGGATAGAGATTATGCTAGGTTTGGATGACATAGTTCATCCCAGAGTTTTAGACAATCAGAGTTTTATATTATATCATGCCAGACTCTTTGTTTTTGTAAAATAGTTGGGCGATTAATCTGGCTACAGACCGAGTTGCCATTCAAGCATAAGAAAATTGCATCAAGAAATTGCATTAAGTAGTAGAACCGGATCTTTGTCGCCAATTCTGATAATCTCTACACTTCTTGCCTGCACTAGGTCATCCCTGGAGGAGATTGCGCTATTCTAATCAGGGCACACAGGAGGAAAATTGCTATGACTCGCGCCATTATGCAGACTGACAAAGGCACGATTAACCTAGAGCTTTTTGACCAAGATGCTCCCAACACTGTCAAGAATTTTGTGGACTTGGCCAATAAAGGATTTTACGACGGCCTCGCCTTTCACCGTGTTATTCCTGACTTTATGATTCAAGGTGGCTGCCCCAATACCCGTGCAGGTGAGACAGGCAGACCAGGAACAGGCGGCCCTGGCTATGAGATCAAGTGCGAGATTAATCCTAACAAGCATTTGACAGGAACTCTCTCAATGGCTCATGCGGGGAGAGATACGGGGGGTAGCCAGTTTTTTATTTGCCATTCACCGCAGTCTCATTTGGATGGTGTCCACACTGTGTTTGGCAGAACGGGTGATATGGATGTGGTGAATGCCATTCGTCAAGGCGATCGCATTCTTTCAGTCACTATCGCTGAGGCATAACAGCTCGTAGCATAGACGCGCTCAACGCGGTACGATCGCACTGAACATACCGCGCTGAGTCGTTTATGCCCCCTAGCTTTGCTCAATCCTTTACTGCTCCACCTATTCAAACTTGGACATGGAACGGGTTGCCCATCACGTATCAAGTGGCTGGCGATCAAGGGGCTGCGGTGGTGCTGGTTCACGGGTTTGGTGCATCCCTGGGGCACTGGCGCAAGAATATATCAGAGTTAGCGCAGGGGTTTCGTGTTTACGCGATCGACCTACTGGGCTTTGGTGGCTCGGCTAAACCACAACCGGGGCAGCCGCTTCCTTACACCTTTGAAACTTGGGGGCAACAACTCGTAGACTTTTGTCAGGCAGTGGTTGGTGAGCCAATGTTCCTGATTGGTAATTCGATCGGGTGCATTGCGGCGATGCAAGCGGCAGTCATGGCTCCGAATCAGGTACGTGGGATCGCCATGTTGGATTGCTCACTACGGCTTCTGCACGATCGCCGCCGTGCTACCCAACCCTGGATTAAACAAGTCGGCACCCCCATCCTGCAACGCTTCTTACAGATCCGGTGGCTAGGGCACACTTTTTTCAAACAGATTGCACATCCCCAAACCGTTCGCAAAGTGCTGCTCCAAGCCTATGGGCGCAAAGAAGCTGTCACGGACGAATTAATCAATTTACTAATGCAACCTGCGGCAGACCCAGGTGCCCCAGGTGTGTTTCTAGCCTTTACCGGCTATTCCCAGGGTCCCTTGCCAGAAGACTTGCTACCGCAACTGACCTGCCCTGTGTTGATCCTGTGGGGTGATGCTGACCCGTGGGAGCCGATCGCCCTCGGACGAGAACTAGCAAATTTTCCCTGCGTTGAGCAATTCATTGCATTAGAGGGGGTTGGCCATTGCCCACAGGACGAAGCCCCAGAAGTGGTTAACCCCATTTTGCTGAACTGGCTCCATCACAGCATGTCACCCTCTTTTTAATCCAGTTAATCCAACTTTGGATAATTGCTTCACTCAACAGTGCAGAGATTGAGGCATGTCTCTATGATTACCTCCTATCAATTTAGGCATTTTGACCTACATTGGTTTTTGATTTAGGCATTTTGACTTATTAGAAAATCTCAAGGATATAGGAGTAAGCTCAATCAACTTATTTCCTATCTGATTGAGTTCTTCCAAACTAATTCAAAACCGATCGGCAAGACAGCACGTAACCTATATGAAATCATTCAGCGGGCATTCTAACAGTGAAACGCTTGAATGGAGTCACTATCTTTACGTACTGAATCTTGGAGAGTATCCGCAATGTTAGCTAAAGTTCTGAATGTGACCATGGCCGCTGTTATTGTTGGTTCAATTACTTCTGGAAACCCCTTTTCTCAGAAAGTTTTTCAGCCTCAAGCTGCTCAATCGGCAGAGATTGAAAGTAAGGTGAAAGCAGTTACTATCGCGGCTGGAAACTTTGTCTCCGCCGAGCATCCGACCAAGGGCGCTGTTCGTATTGCCCGTGAAAACGATCGTAATTTCATTGAGTTCGATGAAGCGTTTAAGACAGATAATGGCCCTGACTTACATGTGATTTTGTATCGTACTAGCAAGCCTCCTGTATCGGGTGCCAAAGCAGAAGACTATACTGTTATCGCACGTCTGAAGAAAGTAGCTGGTAGCCAACGCTATGAGCTACCTGGCAACTTGAATGTAAATAACTTCAAATCTGTAGCTGTCTGGTGCCGTATGTTTAATGCCACCTTTGGTTACGCACCACTCGCTCGATAATGCAATGAATTGACTCACGAATTTCTAGCTATTTGAGGTAGGTGGGAGATAGTACTTTATCTCCCACTTTTTGGCGAATTTATGCAAGTAATAGTCTATTTGTACTAAATAATTCCACTATTGCGTTAAGGATTGAGAGTCATTCAGCGTAGGCTTGATTACAATAGCCCCATTGCATCCTGAGAGAATACCCGTGAAGTTAAGTCTCCTTTTAGTTGTGATGGGATTGGGATTAGTGGTTAGTTGCCAGACACCTGAACAAACTCAAATATCTATTGCTCCGTCTTCATCCTCAACCATTACCAGTTCCACTAAACCGACCGTTTCACCGATCGCAGCATCGCCCACACCTACACCAAAAGCATCGGCACCAAAAGCATCGGCTAGTCCCACCACCCGCCCCTCAAAATCAACTGCACCCAAACCACCTTTGACAGTGGAAAAACTTAAGAATACGGACTACTATCTCTTTGCCAAAGGCCCAGTTCGACTGGTAAACGGGCGCTACGAAGACCCAGCCAGCAAGCGCGTGGTGAGCTTAGATGATGTTTGGATTTATGCTGACGTTACCAAAGATGGGGTTAAGGATGCGATCGCATCACTGACGGTAACGGTGCCTAATTCTGGCGAGTTTTCCTATCTAGCAGTAGTGGCAAACGAAGCAGGCTCACCTAAAAATATTGCGACGGAGTTCCTTGGCGATCGCACCAAAGTCAAGGCCGTCAAGGTCAAACCCGATCAGCAAATTGAAGTTCAGATAACTCAATATGATGCCAACGGTACGCCCAGTGCCGATTTAACCCGAACTCTTGGCCTTAAACCAAACCAATCGACATCAACTCAAAAGTAAAGGGCTGAAAGAATTTAATCTTTGTTGCAAATTAAGGCGATCCAATAACTTGAACTCTAGGTTTTGTAGGTATGCCTATGGTACAGTAAGGCATCATTTCTAAATCTGCAAAGCTGCTATTTATAAGCAGTTTACTGCACGATAGGAGAGATGAGTCTTTATCAAAAACTGCCAAACCCCCTTGAGTTTGGATTGCAAGATTGATTCCATTTTGCATCTATGCCACGAGAGGTCTAAGCAGGTGACAATTTAAGCAAATGAGGAGCCTATGGAGTCACTAGCTTTTATCCATGCTGCTGCGAACTACGAGAATCCAATTTCTGAATCGCAAGTTCGGAAGTTTGATGGAGTGAATTGGAACCTAGCTGCCCCCGCTGTAACGGGTGTTGCCATTGTTTTGGCGACCGTGGGCGGAGCTTCTGATGGGGCGATCGCAGCTACCCCTACCGTCGAAACTGCTGCTACCACAACTCAAGCCGTGACTCCCCTCGCTCAGGGAAGCACTGGCCAAGCTGTGGAAGCCGTGCAGAAAGCCCTGGGAATTGACGTTGATGGGAACTATGGTGCCAAAACTGAAGCCGCTGTCATCGACTTTCAAATTCGACAGGGCTTGAGTGTTGACGGTGTCGTAGGTAAGGAAACTGCCCAAGCGATGGGTTTGGATGAGTCTTACCGTCCTGTTGCCTACGGTGCAGTTACTACCAACAGTGGTATCGGGTTAAACATTCGCAGTGGCCCTGGCATCAACTATCGTCGCATCGGGGGTGCTGAAGAGGGGGAACTTCTCTACACCTACGGTGAAGTTGTTGACAGATACCATACCTGGCAAAAAATTGCTCCTGGCCAGTGGGTAGCCACGAATTACGTAGACTACGACTACGATGAGCAGTACTACGACAATGGCTACTACGACAATGGCTACTACGACAATGGCTACTACGACAATGGCTACTACGACAATGGCTACTACAACGACTACAGCTACGAAGAAGTTGGTTACAGCAATGGCGGCCCAGACTCTTACTACGTTTCAACCCGATCTGGCATTGGCTTGAATGTTCGCAGCGGTCCTGGTTTGGGATACCGCCGTGTGGGTGGCTATTCTGATGGCAGCCTTGTGAATGTTGATGAATCCAGCGTTGTTTACAACGATGGCTACCGCTGGAAGCAACAGAGCGATGGAACCTGGGTAGCGTCGGATTACCTATACGAGTAATAAGGCTTGGCTAGTTTGCACGGTTCAGCTTATTACTGCTGGAAGGGAGCCTCCCAACTTGGGGGGTTTCTTTTTGGTCAATAGGGGAGGGTACGACTATCTTCTGGAGTGAGAGTTTCTGAGTTGGGGAAGGAGGTGCCCGATCGATACTGCTGCACCAGTGCTTTCACCGCAGCAACATTGGTGGAATAGCTAATGTCCGATCGATCATCTCGCCGGGATCGCAATACGCCTTTGTTCACCCCAATCATTTTGCCTTGAGCGTTTAACAAAGGGCCGCCAGAATTGCCAGGTCGCAGCGTTACCGTCGATTGCAAGTCACCATTGCCTAAAACCCTCAGTAGTCTGCCTTCAGTGACGACACCGGAGGTACCAAAAGGGCTGCCAACGGCAAACACTCGTTGCCCCATCTGGATATCGTTGGAATTAGCTAGGGGAATGGAGGGGAGCGATCGCGACAATTCCAGTTGCAGTAACGCTAGATCATTGGGCTTGTCAATCGCCACTACCCGCCCCACAAATCGCTCTCCCTGGGCAGCTTTAACTATCACTCGCCCGTTTTGAGCCCGCTGCACCACATGGCTATTGGTTACAACTAATCCCTGCGGCTCTAGGACGCTACCCGATCCTACCCCCCTACCTACATACACTGTGACCACAGCAGGATGCGCTACCCCCTCAACCGCAGCATAGGGCAAAACACTGGAGGCAGACTGCCTATCCCCACGTTCCAAGTTTGAGTTAGGGGTAGTCGAGAGCCACGGCAACTCAAGCTTGCTTTGCTGCAGAGAAACACCAGCGGGTAGGTCGATCGTGGCGACAACCTGCGTCAGACCCAAAATGAGGCTGGCCAAAGCCAAACGATACAGTCCCATACAGAGTGAGGGCTAAAAGGACAAAACTAAACTAACGTGCAAAGCAGATCCATTGTACTAGCTACGAAAAAGCTTGCGGTTACTTTATTCTCTATAATCAGTTCCACAGTAGGAGGCGATTATCTAGGCTTGTGCCGGATTATGCTTCTGTTCCTTTAGACATTTCGTAGGAACACCAATCACTCCAGCTCCCAGCGTACAGGTAACCTTGCAATCCGGCCAGTTCCAACGATAGTAAATTAACGCAGGCGGTTACCCCGGAGCCGCAGTAAACAATAATTTCCTCAGCAGATTGTACCGATTGCCAGCGATGTTGCTGTTCTGCCGCAGGACGCACCCTGCCTTGCGCATCTGTGACATCTTTCCAGGGGTAGTTAACTGCACCCGGAATGTGACCTGCGATCGGGTCGATCGGCTCTACCTCACCACGGTAACGAGCTGGCTCACGCGAATCCACCAGCACCACCCCCGACTGATCTTTACGTGCCTTGACCTGATGAATGTCTACCACCCAGTGCGATCGCACCTGGGGTGTAAATACTCTTGGTTGGGGCGCTGGTAAGTCTGTCGTCACTGGGTATCCAGCCTGACACCACCCACTGAACCCGCCATCCAACACAGCGACGCGATCGTGCCCCAAGTAGCGCAACAACCACCATGCACGGGCAGCAAAGGCCAGATTAGAGTCATCGTAGGCAACTACTAAAGTAGGTGGGTCAGAACTAATGCCCAAGTCACCTAGAGTTTGTGCTAAAGCTGCCACATCAGGTAGAGGATGGCGGCCACCGTGCAAACCTACTGAACCCGCCAAGTCCCGGTTCAAATCTAGATAATGAGCACCCAGGAGATGCCCCGCCTGATACTGCTGGTATCCCAGGTTAGGTTGCGCCAGATTAAAGCGGCAATCGACGATCGCCACCTGGGAATCATTCCCATGCTCAGCTAACCAAGCTGCCGATACCAATGGTGAAGATGTAACAAATCCTTGCATGCGGAACCTCTCAACTACAATTTCTGTCCTGATTACTTACGGAAATGGGAGAACTTTATAAAAGTCAGCGCTAGGCGGTTTTCATACGTGCTTCTGGGTTAAGCCTGTAGACCTGAGAACAATACCGGATTTTGCATCCTTAGCCTGCTCAATAAAGTTAGACAAGATTTGCCTTTAACCATAGGGTTGGGATTGCGTAGGAGCTAGCTGTGCCAAAACCATTAACACGATGGATTGTACGAGGAACCGTCGCTAGTTTGGGTCTAACTGCGGCGATCGCACTAGCCTATCTCCCCTCTGCCTCGCAGTCAGCCTCCAACGCCCGTGTGGTTGAAATTGTGCCTAACCCCAATGGCAACTCGCGCGTATCCATTGACTTGACTCCAGCCAATGTCGGCAGCACAGCCAGCGTCAATCAGCGCATTACCACCGAGCAAACTGCTCGCGCCTCCCTACAACTGGGGCAAACCGCCGCGGCACGTCTGGGCAAACAATCAACTGTTCTGATCACAAACCAGTGTGTTCAACTAGACGTAGGTCAGGCGATCGTCACAGGAAATCCCGGCTGTTTAGCGTCACTGGTGATTACCCCTCAGGATGCGATCGTGGTGCTGGAGCAGGACGAACAGCAACGACAAATTTCGGTACTGCGGGGCAGTGCTACTCTGGCCGATCGAGAAAACCCCAACATTCAACCCATCACCCTTACCCAGGGACAAGGCATTACCCTCAGTCCAGAAGGAAACCTGGGGCCTGTCCGCGCCCTCACCAACACCGAATTTGACACCCTGATTCAGGGCGATCTATTGCAAGGCTTCCAAGAGAAATTTCCCCAGCAAGAAACCCTCACCGCCATTCGCCAACAGTTGTTTCCTGCGGCTCAGGCTGAGCAGCCACGTCCAACCCCCAAACCTACCCAAACTCCAGTTCCCGATACCGCAAAACCCAAGCCCTCTCCCCAGCCCGCCAAGCCCTCTACTCATCCTCACCCACCTGTCGCGGCGGCCAAACCTACAGCCCCAGTTTCAGGAACCGTGTACGCGGCTAGACTTGACCATGCCCCTGCGCCCACACCCCCAAGCCTCCCCAAGCGCCGTCGAATTGTTCGTCGTCCATACCCGTCCTATGCCTCGCGATCGCTGCCAGAACGCACTTACACCGGGCGATCGACTCCGCGCTACTACACCAAGCCCCCCATCTCCTCACGGCCTCGCTACCAGAAACCCAGCCATCCCAAGCCTGATCCACACCCTTTACCAGAAACGCCAATCAAGCCACAGCCCATGCCAGACATTCCTTTGCCAACGGTGCCTGAGACCCCGGTTGAGCCAATTGTGGAGCCGATCAATCTACCGACTGTCCCTGAAGAGCCCGCTGGGGAGGTTCCTCCTCTGATGGAATAGATAAGGCAGAGGCTAGTGCATGGATGCTTAAAGTGTTTGGCGATCGGCTAGAGAACCATTAGATGCATTATAATAGTACAATCAAACTACTAACGATTCCGTTGACATCGCTCTGATTGATTGCGCCAGCCCAAACAGCTGACATTTAGCAAGCTTCACATTAGCTAACTTTTTAACGCGGCTGAGGTGTTCTCAAGTTAGTATTGATGCCTAATTGACTGGTTGAAAGGAAACCTATGAGCTTGAATACAGTAATGCTAGTAGGCCGGGTGGGTGGCGACCCGGATGTGAAATATTTTGAGTCGGGCAGCGTTAAGTGCCGCCTGACACTGGCGGTGAATCGCCAGACTCGCAATAACGATCAGCCCGACTGGTTCAATCTGGAATTGTGGGGCAAGCAAGCAGAGGTGGCTGCTAACTATGTCCGCAAAGGTAGCTTGATTGGGGTAAGTGGCTCACTTAAGTTTGACACTTGGAACGATCGCAACACGGGTGCTGCGCGTTCCTCTCCTGTCATCCGCGTAGAACGACTGGAATTACTGGGCTCAAAGCGTGACAACGAAGCAGATACGGGTGGCAACAGCTACGACGACGAGTTTTAACCTCAGTTTGGCCAGTCTAAGGGGCGATCGCTGGCACGATGGGGTGATGGTAACGATTGACCATTCGACCCATCGCCAGACGATGGATTAGCTTCTGACCTGCCAAACTGTGCACCAGTTCCACGCGCCGGCAAATTTGGCAAGAATCCACCCACTTCTGACAGGGTGTAAAGGGGGCGGTTTTTTACTTCTTCATAGATGCGACCCACGTATTCTCCCAAAATGCCAATGCTGAACAGTTGCACACCACCCAGAAAGAAGAAAGCCGTGGCGATCGTCGCGTATCCAGTGAGTGGAGAGGCCGGGTAAAACACGCGCCAGTAAATCACCAAAATAGCCATTAGCAGAGACATGCCTGCTGCTGCCAGTCCCACGTAGGTTGAGAGTTGCAGCGGTAGTTTGGAAAACGACACTAACCCGTTAATTGCCAGCGCCAGGGATTTGCTAAAGGTGTACTTGACCTCCCCAGCAAACCGAGGGTCGCGATCGAAGGTAATCGCCGTTTGCCGAAAGCCAATCCACGATCGCAGCCCTCGTATGTAGCGGTTCCGCTCTGGCATTGAATTCAGCACGTCCACCACGCGCCGATCCATTAGACAAAAATCTCCCGTGTCAGTTGGGATGTCTACTTCGGCCAAACGTTGCAGCACGCGATAAAACACATAGGCTGTCAGCCGTTTGAACCAACCTTCCTGGCTGCGTTGAGTGCGCTGGGCGTAGACCACATCGTAGCCTTGCCGCCACAACTGCACCATTTCAGGCACCAATTCTGGTGGATCTTGTAAATCGGCATCCAACACCACAATTACTTGGCCACGGGCAAAGTTGAGTCCAGCTGTAAGGGCAATTTGCTGACCAAAGTTGCGGGCAAAGCTGAGGTAGCAGACCCGATCGTCCTTCAGACGCAGCGATCGCATCAGTTCCAAGCAGCGATCGCGACTACCATCATTCACTAAGATCAACTCCGCAGATCCATCGAGCTGCTGCATTACGGCTTCAACTCGGCGATACAACTCTGCGATCGTCGCTTCTTCGTTGTAAACCGGCACAATGAACGAATACTTGATGAATTGAGGCATCGACCCTGCACCTATCGCCCCAATTTATTGGAAATGCCTTCACAACCACCGGGCACTGTACGACGGGCTTCGACACCGCTCCAAGCACAGATATAGCAGCGCTGTTCTTCAGAAAGGTTCACCACATCAGAGAAATCAGCATTTTCAACTACGGCTCCGGTATACTCGCCTGTGCGATAGTTGGGCGGGTGAACCCGGCTGCGGGGGCTAGCTTGCTGAGCATTACCGTAGAATAAGCGCGCACCATTCAGGTCAGACCCTTTCAACTTGACATCACATAGAACCGTGCGGGAAAAATTAGCCTTGACCAAATCACAACCTGTAAGATTGGCTCGAATCAGATTAGCTTCACTCAAATCTGTCCAGCGCAAATCAGTGCCTGCTAGGTCGGCACCGGCCAACATCACACCTAGGTCAATCACACGGATACCGTACAACCGATCTTCTTCATAGCCACCTGTCCCATCCAAAATGGCTCGTCCAAGACGCCGATCGCGCTTCAGTGGGGTCAACAAGCCAGCTCGACTGAGGAATCGCAAAATTTTGGCCTTTCCACCTGCATCTACACTGCTAAAAATAGCAGCAGTGCGGCCTTCGGCGATCGCCCGTTCCTGCGGCCAGTCTTCCAATAAGCCCTCTTCATCCAGCACCAAATCCGAAATACCCTGAAAGTAGCTGTCGATCGTCTGTTGTTGAGTAATCCGATTCTGCTGCGTGGTCAGGTCTTTCTCAATCACGTATTGTCGCCAAGCAATGTATAACGCCAACACAGCGATCAAAATTTGCCCCAATGCACCAAGCACTTCACCCAGCGCACCGACAGCATCCCAACCTGCGTACACCAAGCCATTCCATATCCAGTTACCAAAACCCAGCAAATACAGCAAGCCAAAAAGGGCGATCGCACCGCCAATGCTGCTGACAATCAGCGCCTGTTCCTGCCGGGGCAACTGCACCAGAATGGGAACTAGTGATTGCACAAATACTGGCAAGGTAATTAACAAAGCCACCAATGCACCAGACAATCCCAACCACGTATTACCCATCACCATCCCTGCAATCATGACTGCTAGCGCCACGATAAGCACGCCTAACGTGGTGAGGGAAATGGTAGGCTCCGCACTAGGAGCAATGGGATTGGCAGGAGGTAACAGCCCGGGACGAATTGACCCGTTTTGGCTCAGGCTGGTAGTCCCATTCTCTAAACCGTTGGATGGCATAGACGCTCTTGGCTCAAGCTGGGGAACGGCGGGGCGATCGGGCTGAGAAGGCGGTAGGTTAAACGTCATGGAACTGGAATAACTCCCACGCGACTAGGGGCGCATTAAAGTGTTTCAGTAGGCTTAACCTACTGCTTAATACTATCGGAGCTTGCTCCAATCCTGGCAACCCCACCCTACAACCGCCAAAGCTCAATGCCCTGATTCACCGTTCCTGCTGCAAAGAACAGAGCATTCCCTGCCGTCGTCAACCCAGAGGGTGGAACGGCATATCCTTGGCTAACAGGAATAGTGCCTGCCACGGTACCATTGCTCTGCCAGAGCCTTGCCCCAGTGCCATCATTCGCAGTAAAGAATAGCGTTCCATTTACATTAGTCAGCTCTGAAATTTCATCGTCACCACTGAGGTTAATGTCTGCACCAAGTGGCACAGTACCTGATGTCGTGCCGTCACTCCGCCATAGCTCTCGGTCTTGCGCCCCAACGATGCCAGAATCAACCACAAAGTAGAGCGTTGACCCGACCACCGTCAGCAAATCAGGCCCAAGTTCACTACTGGGTTGAATCACCTGAACGCGGCTAGCTGTGCCAGTGGATGTAACCTGCCACAGCTCATAATTCGTGCCTGTATTGGCAAAGAAGTAGAGCGTGTTACCCAAAATCACCAAATTATTGGGGTCAGAGCTACCAGTGGGATTAATGTTGGTGACGCGCTGGGTGCCTGCACTGGTGCCATCACTAACCCAAAGTTCGCTGCCATTGATTGCATCGGTGGCAGTAAAGTACACCCGACTGCCAAAGGCAATCAGGTTAGAAATATTAGCATCAGTTCCCAACGAGCTAATCAAGCTAGTTCCCGCAGTAGTTCCATTGCTGCGCCACAATTCTGTGCCATTACCGGCGGAGAAGTAGAGTGTGGTGCCTACTACAGTCAAATTGTTGGGCTGGGTAAATCCAGTGCCTACTCGCTGCGTCCCTGCTGGGGTGCCATCGGTTGTCCACAGCGCAAACCCGCTGCCATCATTGGCTCGGAAGAACAGTTGACCGTTGAAGTTGACCAAGTTAGAAGGATTGGATGAGGCTGCCCCCGATCGCAGATCCGTCACCAAGCTGGTTTCGCCCGTCGTCAAGTTAGTTCGGAATAGCTCAAATCCGTTGACACCATTGTCCGCAACAAAGTAGAGCGTGCTGCCCACCACAGTGAGGCTACGTGGCTCAGAAGACCCTGAGCCAACATTGATATCAGCAACTCGCTGAGTCCCTGCCTCCGTGCCATCACTGCGCCAGAGTTCTCGACCGCTGGTGCCATCGCTGGCTACAAAGTAAAGGGTATTCCCCACTCCCAGAAGGCTTTCAGGTGCTGAGTCGTTGGTGCCCCCAGCATTCGGAATCGTATTGATATCCCTCACCAGGCTTGGTCCTGGTGAGATATTGACTGTAACTGTTCCACTGCCTTGCTGAGCACCACCTGAGCCTAAATTGCCCAAGTCGTCTGCCGAGACGGAAATTAACCCTTGCCCGTTGAAGCCAGCCGTAGGAGTAAATCGTAGGTTTTGTAAAGCAGTGTTAATGCTGGTCAAAGTGCCACGGAACGTCATGGTTGGGTCAGTGGTGCCATCCCCTGTGGTGAAGGTAATGCCTGCCGTGCTACCCAGTGAGAGGGTGCCGTTGGTTCCTGTCAGCGTCACAGCTACCGTGGCATTTCCCGCATCGGGGTCAGTGATGGTTAGCCCAGATGGAATTACCACATCTGCGTCTTGGAAGCCAACTTGTAGCCCTGGTGAATTGACTACTGGTGGGCTATTGGGGCCACCCACGGTAATGGATACGGTGGCGGTAGTACTAGCTACCCCATCGGTGGCTCGGTAGGTGAAGAACGTAGTGCCCTGGAAGTTTGCTACTGGAGTATAGATAAAGGTGCCATCAGGACTAAAGTTGGTGACGGTACCACTGCTGGGATTGCTGACCTGAATTGCGGTGAGCAAGTCGCCATCGGGGTCACTGTCGTTTTGCAGCACATCCCGATCGACCCCTACTGTCAGCACTTGGTTAGCCCCGATCGTGTAAGTATCTAGCCCAGCCACCGGAGGATTGCTGGTGGTTCTTACACTCACCGTGACAGAGATGGGAGCCGACGATCGCACACCATCACTAGCAAGGTAGGTAAAGGTATCAAATGCTCCAGTAAAGCCTGCATTCGGCGTGTAGATCAGTGATCCGTTGGGATTCAGGGTGAGCGTGCCCTGGCTTGGAGCCGTTCCCGTTAAGGCAGTGAGAGTAGCGCCTTCTGGATCGGAGTCGTTGCCCAGCACACCGGGCGCACTGACGCTCAAGACGTTATTCAAGTTAACGGTAAAGGTATCGCTGGTACCAATAGGAGCCTGGTTGGGCAACACGTTGATAGTTACGGTTGCTGTCCCACTGGATAAACCAGCACTGTCAACGGCTACATAGGTAAAGCGATCGGTGCCTTCAAAGCCAGCATTGGGCACATAGACAAACGTACCATCGCTGTTGAAACTGAGGGTGCCGTTACTGGTTTGGCTCACCGCTACTGCCGACAGTTGATCGGGCTGTTCGTCCGTGTCATTGTCCAGTACCGTTGGGGAGGTCACCGTCAAGGGGCGGCCAGCAGACGTGCTGTAGCTGTCGGGTAGCGCCTGTGGCGGCTGGTTTCCTGATATAGACAGCGTTACTGTAGCTGTGTTGGAAGGAGCAATGCCATCACTCACCCGATAGGTAAAGGTGTCAGTGCCTGAGGTAAAGCCTGCATTGGGGACATAAACAAAGGAGCCATCAGCCGCCAAAGTTACTGTACCCTGGGCTGGTTGCCCAACGACAAAGGCCGATAGCGTTTGTCCGTCTTCGGGGTTGGTATCCCCAACCAATACTCCATCAGCCGTACCTACTGTTAACGTTGTGCCCACACCAACCGTGTAGATGTCATTGTCAGCCGTAGGAGCCACGTTAGGAGCGATCGACAAGGTTACTGTCGCTGTAGCAAAGGCTAATCCATCACTGACCCGGTAGACAAAGCTATCAACCCCCGTTGTGAGAGAAACGTTTGGCTGGTAGATAAAGGAACCATCAGGATTAAGCGTAAAGGTCGCCGCACTGGTCGGAGCCGTGACAATGCTGGCGGTAAGCTGCTGTCCGGCTTCAGGAGCTGAATCATTGCTTAGTACCCCTTGAACATCGCTAATGGATGTCGTTACACTGGCTGCCAGGTTGTACGTGTTGTCCGCGGCGATCGGCGGCAAATTACTACTCACCGACAACGTCACCGTCGCTGTAGACGACAGGCTACCGTCACTCGCCCGGTAGGTAAAGGTATCGACTCCATCGGTAAACCCAGCATTAGGCGTGTAGGTAAACGATCCATCAGGGTTAAGTGCCAAAGTACCGTTGCCAGTGGTTCCTACCACGCTTACCGTTAAGGAATCTCCATTAGGGTCGGAATCATTCTGCAACACTCCATTGAGGGCGTTGACGCTGAAGGCTCCTCCCGCCACAACTGGATAGCTGTCATTGCTAACCACAGGAGCCGCATTGGGACTCACTGTGATCGAAACCGTTGCAGTTGAGGTTAACGCCCCATCACTAACTTGATAGGTAAAGGTATCCACCCCATCAGTAAGGCTAGCTCCTGGCGTGTAAACAAAGGATCCGTTGGCATTGAGGGTAAGTGTGCCGCCACTAGCTGGAGCAGTAACCACACTGGCTGTAAGTGGGTCATTATCTGGATCAGAGTCATTTCTGAGAACACCATCTACTGAGTCAACGGTGAGGGTTCTACCCGCTACCACTGTGTAGCCAGAGTCATTCGTGGCAACTGGTGGCGCGTTTTGAGCAGTCACAGAAATATTCACTGTTGCCGTGTTGGAAACAGCAGCTAAAGCATCCAGAACCACGTAGGTAAAGCTGGTTTCACCACTAAAGCCAACTGTCGGCGAGAAGGTAAAGGTACCACTGGGGTTGAGGGTAACCGTGCCGTTGGCGGGCTGGCTAATCAACTGTGCAGTTAGCGGGATGTTGTTGTCAGGGTCAGCGTCAGCACCGTTGCCGTTGTCTGCCAGCACATCTCCAGTTAGGGGCGTTGCTGGGTTTCTGACTACCGTGAATGCATCATTCTGGGCGACAGGAGCCTGGTTAGTTGGGTTCACTACTGTGACATTCACCGTGGCCGTGTTTGCCGACAATGCAGTTCCATCGTTGGCACGATAGGTAAAGGTATCAATTCCACCCAGAAAAGTTGCGTTAGGTGTATAGACAAAGGAGCCATCGGGATTGAGGGTGAGTGTGCCATTGGCTGGTTGCGTAGCAATCACAGCCGTGAGAGTATCGCCATCCACATCCGTATCATTTGCCAGTACGCCCAGCGGTGGCACACTTAGGCTGGTACCCACTGTGACACTAAACCCGGTCAAGTCATCAACTGCAACAGGTAAGTCATTTACTGGGGTAACGGAAATAGTGGCGGTGCCGGGTGTTGGGCTTGTTAAACCCAGAGAATCTTGTAGCAGGTAGATAAAGGCGACGCTGCCATTGAAGTTGGGAGCTGGCGTGAAGGTGAAGGTGCCATTTCCAGAAGGATCGGGTGTAAATGTGCCAGCCTGAGCTGGTGGTGGACTCAGGATTTGAATCGTCAACGGCAGGTTACCATCTGGGTCAGTGTCGGGGCCATTGCCGTTGTCTGCTAGGACATTACCTGTTAGGGGAGTGGTTGCGTCTTCGACGATCGTGAATAGATCGTTCTGAGGCACAGGAGCCTGGTTCGCACCACTGCCCACCGTAATGTTGACCGTTGCAGTATTGGCTGAGAAGGCACTGCCATCATTGGCGCGGTAGGTGAAGCGATCGACGCCGGTAAAGGTTGGATTTGGCGTGTAGATAAAGGAACCATTGGGATTAAGGGTGACAGTGCCATTGGTTGGTTGTGCTGCAATCACCGCAGTCAAGGTATCACCAGTGTCTGGATCGGTATCATTCGTCAGCACACCCCGTGGGGGCACGCTCAGGCTACTCCCCACACTGACACTAAACCCAGTCAGGTCATCAACGGCTACGGGTGGTCGATTGCCACTGGTGACAGAAAGGGTAACCGTTGCAGTGTTGGAATTCGCTCCCTGACTATCTCTGGCAATGTAAGTGAAGCGATCAACACCACTAAAGTTGAGGGCTGGGGTGTAAGTAAAAGTACCGTTCGGGTTTAGCGTAAAGTTAGCTGCATTGGTCGGCCCCACCACTAGGGTTGCTGTACCGGGAGTGCCATCTTCTGAGTCAGTGTCGTTGTTGAGTACCCCTACGATCGGGCTGAGAGAGGTATTAACTGGAGTTGAGAAGGTGTCGTTATTGGCAACAGGTGGACTGTTGACTGCCGTTACGCTGATGGTAACTGTAGCAAAGCCAGACAGTGCCCCTAGCCCATCACGCACCCGGTAAGTAAAGGTATCGATACCGCTGAAGTTAGCCCTGGGACGATAGCTGAAGGTACCGTCCTGGTTAAAGGTGAAGTTGGCGGCATTGGGCGGTGCACTCCCCAACTGAGCCCGCAGCGGCAGTGTATTGTCTGGATCGCTATCATTGGTCAAGACGTTGGGTGAACCCCCCAAAGGCTGTCCTTGTAGGGTGTTAAAGGTGTCATCGGTAGCAATAGGAGCCTGGTTCTGCGCACCGCCAACACTGATATTAAGAATTTCTTCAGCAGACAGTGGGGTGCCAATGTCCCCAGAGTTGCCATTGTCGTTCACATTAATCGTGATGCGGTCAAACCCATTATTAAAGCTGGGGAAGCTGCGGTATTCCAGCGTAGCCAGGGTAGCGTTAACCGCAGAAATCGTACCACTGAAGGTGAGACGGCTACCGGACGAGAGGCTGGGCGGTTCAACCCCAGGTGCTGGGGTCAGCCGTAGCAGGCCATTGGCCGCCAAGAGGGAAACTGACACAATCCCAGCTCCTGCATCTGGGTCGGCAACGGACAAGCCTGAAATCGCTAGGACTGTGTCAGATGGGGTTTCTAAATCACCCGCAGGTAGGAGAATGCTGGGCGGACTGTTGACTGACTGCACATTTACTACGATCGACTGGCTATCGCCCCGAGCTAACCCAAAGCCAGAGAAGCCATTGTCATTCACTGAAATTTCGATCGTATCCTCGCCGTTGAAATCGGTGATGCCCCGGTAAGTCAGCCCTGACAAGGCTGCATTCACTGCGGCTAGCGATCCGCTAAACAGCATACTGCTGTCTTGGATACCATCGCCTTCGGCAAAGTTTAGCCCCTCCACAGACGAGAGGGAGAGGGAGCCGCTGGCTATGAGTGCTACTGATAAGGTGCCATTGCCCAAATCTACATCGGTCACGCTGATACCGTTGATGATCAGGTTGGTATTTTCTCGTCCTGATTGTGTACCAGGCACGGTAATTACCGGTGCATCATTTACTGCTGTAATCGTAATGGCGATCGTTTCCGCATCCGATTGCGGCGTACCATTACCTGTAAAACCGTTGTCATTAACATTGATACGCAGTGAATCTGACCCGCTGAAGTTGGCATTGCCACGATAGGTCAGACTGGCTAGCGCATTGTTAATGGCCGCCAAAGTACCTCTAAAGCCCAAAGTCCGGCCAGGACTACCGGCACCAGGGTTAAAGGTCAGCCCTGAAGTCTGGTTCAGCGTGAGAATGCCATTGTCAACATCAAGGCTCACCGTCAACTCACCTGTCCCTGCATCGGGATCGGCAATACTGATACCAGAAATGGGCAGCGTAATATCTTCCCGTACCGTTTGCGCACTCGGCACAGTAATCACAGGTGGATCGTTAACCGGCGCCACATTAACAGTAATTGTTTCGCTATCGGAAAGCGGATCGCCACCGGTAAAGCCCTTGTCATTTACGGTGATGCTAATTGTGTCGGCTCCCTGGAAGTTAGTAGCACTGCGATAAACCAGCAGCCGCAGTGCTTGGTTCACCAAGTCTTGATCCCCCTCAAAACTCATGGAGCTATCTGCTGTACCTGTGCCCTGGATAAAGGTGAGCCCCTGAGTAGAGGCGAGGGTAAGCACGCCGTTATCGGCAGACAGAGTGATGCTAATTGGTTGTATCCCTGCATCCGGATCGGTAACACTAATCCCGGCGATCGCCGCATTAAAGCCCTGATCTGCTTGCTGTACCCCAGGCACCGTCAGCACTGGCGGGTCATTCACGGGATTTACCGTAATGCTGAATGTCGTCAGCGGCACCACTGCACCCAGCCCATCCGAAGCCGTAAAGGTAAACTCATCGCTGCTTGTCTCACCGCCGTTATGGGCGTAGAAAATTTGCCCACCCGTAATTTCCGTCTGGCTAAACGTCTGCCCTAAGGTCAGCGTTTGTGTTCCTCGCAGCAATCCGCCATTGGTCGGCGTACTACCCAGGGTATAGGTAATCGGTAATGGCCCATCATTGTCAGTAATCAGCAATGCACCACTACTAACAATGCTTGACGATCCTTCATTCAACGTCAGCCCTGCGTTGAGGGAAATACCGGGTGGGTCATTGACCGGCGTAATTGTGATGGTGACTAGGGTTGGCCCTAGTGGCGATGCAATCACCCCATCGCTAATCAGGAATGTGAAGCTGTCACTGACTGTCTCGCTGCCGTCATGCTGATACTGTACCTGTCCTAACCGAATATCTTCCTGGGTAAAGCGATTAGTAGCCGTACCCGCTAGCAGCAGCGTGCCTCGGGCGGGTATTTGCGCAACACTGTAGGTCAACTCTGTCAGCGCATTGTCGGGGTCAGTGAATTGCAACAGGGTATCCGTAATGGTGACACTGCCCGCCTCTGACAAGGACAGCCCTTGATTCGACACCAGCACTGGTAAGTCATTAACGGGTGTCACCGCAATGTTAAATGTCGTCAGGCTAATGAACCCACCCAACCCATCTGCCACAGTAAACGTAAACCGATCGCTCAGCGTCTCGGTACCATCATGGCTGTAGCGCAGTAGTCCTTCATCAATATCTGCTTGAGTAAAGGTAGCTCCTGCTGTCAGTGCTGCTCCATTCAGCGACAAGGCTCCGTTCTCCGGCAAACCTCCTAGCGTATAGGTCAACTCATCTGGAACATTATCTTGATCCGTAACTTGCAAAAAGGCATTGGTAATAACCTGCGTTGCCTCTTCACTCACAGGCAAAAGTAGGTTGGTCGCCAAAATTGGCAAGCTATTTAGCGATAGTGCCAGGGCGTAGGTGCCATTAGAAGCGGTTGTCTGGGGATAAACCCGAATGTAATACTCGCCCGCCGTCAATTCCTGGGTAATGCTTTCTGGAGTCAGGCTGCCCTCAGCCGAGGTTGCCAACACATCGCCTGTGCCGCTTAGCAATTGCAAATCCAGATTGTCGCCTAGCTCTTGTAATGAAAGGACAGCCGTTGTAGCTGTACTCACACTAAAGCGATAGTAATCGTTAGGGTCTCCGGTTCCCCCTACGCGCTCTCGATAGACACCTCCCCCGCGAACATTACTACCAATGTTGAAGGCGGTTGCTAAGGTATTTCCAGCGTTGTCAAAGCGAGTTGGCTCAAGTGCTTGCACAAAGGACAATTCAGCCCGCCAGTTCACATCAGCCACACGCCCCGGATTGGTAGTCTGAATTACCTGTAAGTTGCGGTTCAAGAACCAAATGGTGTTGTCGCCGTTGCCGAAATTGCGCCAAAACAGGTCTGGCGTGCCATCGCCGTTAATGTCTGTTGCACCTTGTAACTGGAAGTTCAGATCCCGTACGGCTGGGGCATTGCCGATCGAGATGACGCTAGCGTTGTTAAGATTCCAAACAATATTGTCACCATTAGCTCGGTTGCGCCAGAACAGGTCTATCTGGCCATCACCATTGAAGTCAGCTGCTGCCTGAACCTGGAAGTTTAGGTCACGAACTGGCGCTACTGTCGCAACCCCAATCACCTGGTTATTGCGCAAGTACCAGATGTCGTTATCGCCTGTACGCTCGTTGCGCCAAAATAGGTCTGGGCTGCCATCACCGTTAAAGTCAGCAATGGCTTGTACCTGATAGCCACGATCGGTCAGAGTTGGAACATTAGCAACCCCAATAACTTGGTTGTTGCCTCGCAGGTACCAGATTACATTTTCGCCAGTAGCTACGTTGCGCCAGAACAAATCAGACTGGCCATCTCGGTTAAAGTCAGCCGTTCCCTGGATTTGGAAGTTGGTATCGGTGACAGTAGGAGGATTGGCAGTGCCACTGACCGTGCCGTTGGGCGCTAAAAACCAAGCTGTATTCTGGCCAGTAGCATAGTTGCGCCATACTAATCCCGGACTGGCATTGTCCCTAGCGGCAATATTTAAGGTGTAGTCGGCACTGGTTACTCCTGAACCAGGGCTAACCCGAATGTAGTAGATGCCTGGATCTAGGACGGTGTTAATCAGTTCTGTGAAGAGGCCAAAGTTAGTCGAACTTTGGGGAACACCACCGATTACAACAGGGTTGCCAGCACTGTTTAAAAGTGAGATGTTGACATCGTCAGCAATGCCAGTGATGGAGGCGCTAAGGCTGGTACGAAAGTCTAGGCTGAAGCGGTAGTAGTCGTTGGCGTTGGCGGCAACGATATCTGGGAAACTCTGGGTCGTAGGAGTAAGGTTTAGGAGCGTGGCGGTTTGAAGTGAGTTTCCGGCGATATTTGGCATGGCGAATACCCTGTATTGGCATTGCTATTCTGCCCTAGTTATTTTTTTTTGATATCACTGTTTTTGTAGATTTACATAAGTAGTCAGTCAAAAGTTTACGGAATTGGGGAATTGCTAGTTGGAAACGCCTATTTTGCCTTTGCCATTAATGGTTGAAACCTAAGGTCAGTAGTTGGGATGGAGATTGCTAGCTGGCTAAGTGCACAACGGGTAATGCTTTTAGGCTAACTTTGAGCCTAGTTTGAGATCAATCATGGAAGGCTGTTGGACTGATTGTGCTTGATTTCTCGTATTCCGAGGTGTGCGATCGCCCCAATTTTACTGGCATGAATCTAACAAATGGGGAAATCGACTTGGCGTTGATTAGGGTCTTAAAAGACTAGAGATTATTGTCTCTAAATCAGAAAATTTTCTGATTTAGGTGCCCTCATGACAAAAAATCAGCTAATCTGTGGCTTAGTTGTGGGAGGAATCGCTGTGCTGCGTCAAGCATCAATTCTAGGATTAGCACTTGCTTTAACAATGTCTGGTCGCATTTCTGCTGTTAAGGCTGATGAGGAAACTGTGCTACCACCTCCCAGTGCCACTCAGTTACTGCCAGGAGCATTACCGGGTGTGGTGTTGATGCGCACGGCAATGGCAGAATGGGCAGGTTTGCCGCCTCTAGCTGACTTTGGTGTTTTGCCGCGCCCCTTTGATGCTAAGTCAGTCCCGTTTTTCCCAGGGCTGGTGTTGCCCAAAGAAATTTCCTACAGCGATGATATTTTGCCGTGGATTGGAGCTGAGGTGGCGATCGCCCTACTACCGGCAGAGTCAACTAAAGAGACCTTTGACTCTAATGCAGTGGTGATAGCGCCGATCGCCCAGGCCGATCGCGTAGGCGGATTTTTGGAAAAGCTCAAAACATTGCGAGGCCAACCCCAAGAGCGAACCTACAACGGTGTGGCCATTTTGGAATGGGCTCAGCCTCCTAAGGTTGAACCCAGCCCAGAGGTTACTCCTACTCCGGGTGAATCCCCCAGTCCAGACCAGATTCCTAGTCCAGCTCCTAGTCTACCTCCCAGTCCAGAGGCTTCTCCCAGTCCAACTCCACAACCCTCTGCCTCACCCGCCCCTGTTCCATCTCCGACAACACCTTTAATCAATCAGTTGTGGGAGGCTACTCCTTTCTTCCAAACGTGGCAGGATATGGAGTTACAAAGCACAGAGTTGAGCCAGAACCGGAACCGACGCGCCCTTCCCCCTCCACCGCCACCACGGCAACGCATTCCTCGTTCTCGCCCCGTACCGTCTAAACCCGAACCAGAGGTTCCCCCAGAAAAAAGGCCGCTGGCGATCGCCCAAGTTTCTGGGCATTTGGTAGCCGCCGTTGAAGGTCGCGCGATCGAAAAATTGATTGCTGCCCAAGCCTCGATTCAGCCATTGGCCACCGATCCACTATTTCAGCGTACCTGGACTAAACCTCAAACCCAGCGATCGTTGATAGTGGCCTATAGCAACTTCTCGGCAGCGGCTCAGTCTTTGTCTCTTTTGGCGACTGAAAAACCCTTCCCCCTCCTGCCAGTACCCTTGCCACCCCCTGATCCTGAACAGGTTCAGGTCTTAACCAAAACCTACAACAGTGCGGACATGCATCTGTATCCCCAGGTAGAGGGATTGCGGCTGCAAGTGGCTGGTTACTATACCGAGCCTAAGCCCCAGCCTGACTCGACTCAGTTTGCTGTGAATCAAATTGCTAGGCGGCTACCCGCCAACACCTACTTGTCAGTAAATAGTCAAAACCTAGACCAGCAGTTACAAGAGCTGTCTGAAAATTCTGAAACAATAGAAGCTAGCCGCCAGACACTGGATCGATTTCGGACTGCAATCAAAGCCGTTACAGGATTGGATTTGGACACGGACATCCGTCCCTGGCTAAAAGGTGAGTATGCCATGTTCATTTATCCAACTACGGGCGGCGTGTTCAATACCTTCCATCCCCGACTCAATGTGGGTACAGGTTTGTTACTGCAAACCAGCGATCGCGCGGCGACCGAAGCAGCTTTGAAGAAGTTCCACCAATATTTCCAAACCTCTGTGGGTAAAACCGGTAGGCTGTCTACCTCACGACTCAACAGTCAGCCTGTAACTAGTTTGGACTTTGTTGATCTGAGAACTAAACGAACTACTAGCGTGCTCGCTCATACCTGGCTAGATGACAGTACCCTAGCGATCGCCAGTGGCACGGGTGCATTAGCTACCCTCGTCCCCAAGCCTTACCAACCACTCAACCTCAACTACACCTACCAAACCGCTACAACTAGCCTACCTTCTACTAACCACGGCTACTTCTACATGAACATGGGGTCATCTTTATCATTTTTATATGGGTTGATTTTGCCCGCTGTACCCGATGCAGCCACTACTGCTGTGGTACAGGATTATCAGCGTCGACTTGGCAGAATTCGTAGCATTAGCACAGCTAATTCACGCTATGTCGATCGCCAGCAATTTGACGTACTAGTGGTCATGTCCAAACCCTAGGGTACGTCATCAATTAACGGTCAAACGTCTGCAGCATAACCCTTACCGTGCCCGCCTCAAAAAACCAAGCTAGGGCTGTAACCTCTCTATTGCCAGGATTGTGGCTGAATTGATGACATCCCATAATCCAGTGGGCAGTAGCACGCTAAGACCACCCATAAAAACCATTTGCTGTTCATCTTGGCTGGCGGGCTGTGACGTAGTAGGTACGGGGCGTTTGGCATCTGAAGCCATGATCCTACAGAGCTCAACTAAGCTCTGTAGGATCATTAATACGTCAATAATAGATAGACAGTCCTTTGTTAATCGTCGTTAGCTGATTCATGCTGTCCCAAATTAAAGATATTGCTGCTAATCTTGCCCCTCGGTTGATTGAAATTCGGCGGCATTTGCATCGCCACCCTGAACTGAGCGGCCAAGAGCACCAAACATCTGCCTACGTGGCTGGGATCTTATCCTCCTGTGGGTTACAGGTGCGTGAGCAAGTTGGCAAAGTTGGCGTAATTGGTGAACTCGTTGGTGATGGTAGGGACGATCGCCGCTTAGCTATCCGCACCGATATGGATGCCTTACCCATTGTGGAATCCACTGGGTTAGACTTTGCCTCCCAGCATCCCGGCATCATGCACGCCTGCGGCCACGATGTTCACACTACCGTTGGTCTGGGTACAGCTATGGTGCTTTCTCAACTAGGGGTTCCGCCTGGTTCCATACGGTTTCTGTTTCAGTCTGCCGAGGAAATTGCACAAGGCGCCCATTGGATGGTACAGGACGGTGCTATGGAGCAGGTTTCTGGCATTCTCTCCCTGCACGTCTTTCCCTCTATTCCTGCTGGCGTAATTGGCATTCGCTATGGCGCACTAACAGCCGCCGCTGATGATCTGGAAATTCATATTATCGGAGAGTCGGGGCATGGAGCCCGCCCCCACGAGGCGATCGATGCTATTTGGATTGCCGCTCAAGCCATCACCGCGCTGCAACAAGCCATCAGCCGTACCCAAAATCCCCTACGCCCCGTTGTCCTTACCATTGGCCAAATTAGCGGTGGTCGTGCTCCTAATGTGATTGCCGATCAGGTAACGCTCAAAGGAACGGTGCGATCGCTTCACCCCGACACCAGTGCAGCCCTACCTCAGTGGATTGAATCGATCGTGACAGGAATTTGCCAAACCTATGGTGCTCGCTGCGAAGTTATCTATCAACACGGCGTACCCTCGGTCCAGAACGATCGTGCCCTGACCCAGCTTCTTCAGTCTGCTGCGGAAGAGGCTTGGGGCAGTCAAGGCGTGCACATCATCCACGAACCATCTCTAGGGGCAGAAGACTTCTCCGTCTATCTCAACTATGCTCCTGGCAGTATGCTAAGGCTCGGTGTTGGCTTTCGCGATCGGCACAACTATCCGCTACATCACCCTCGATTCGAGGTAGATGAGTCGGCAATTGTTACAGGCATCGTCACACTGGCCTACGCCGCTTGCAAATACTACGAAACGGCCACTCCAGAATCGATGCGTTAGTAATCTGCATAACAAACCTGCTCTCAAATGGCCTCAAACATCCGCAAATTCTAGGAGACTCCTACCCTTGTAGGCGCCAACTTCCTGATATCCACCGTGTAACCAGAATTTCTTTTCTAGTTAAATCAAAATCATGCGCTCAAGAGACTTTCTTCTATGTCCTTTGAACTTACTGTTGACGACCTCTTCATCCTAGAAGCCCGCCGCCTAGAGCGCTTTCAAGCCTGCTTCCCGGATATTCTGAAATCCTGCGTCATTGCTCTAAATCGATCAACCCAATTGGTGATTCACTGCACCGAGCCCTGGCATGTGGATGGGCTACTAGAACGAATTGACGCTGTTCGCCAGCTTGCCTGGGTAGTCCTAGGAGCTCGTACACTTTCCATTTGCTTTGTGGGCGAAGAAATTCACAAAACATCGACCAAACCATCTAAGCGCTCTCGCCGTTCCCAGCGCCACCTTTCCGCTCGTTAGGCTTCTGTTCAGAGAGTAAACGCTGCTCACAATACCGAGGTTACTCGCGACGAATTCCTCCTTCGACAGGCGCAATGTCTAATCCAGAGAATGGCTGTGCACTGCCAGTCCAGTTGAAATCACTAATCCTCAAGTTAAGAGAGCCAACACCAAGCACCGGATTGTACCGGAGAGTAATTCCGTAGGTGCGGCGGCTGTATTCCAGTAAGTAGTCTGTGCTGATGGCTTGGCTAGTATCGAGATTAACAGATGCTTGAATGCCAACCCGCAATGGGCCATAGAGTTGCTGGGTAATTCCAGCACTCAAGATGCGATCGTCCACGGTGCGATCAAACAGAAAAGGTGACTGCCCACTACCCACCCGCTGGCTGTAGGTCAAATTAAACGCAGTGTAGTCCAAGTAGGGACGCGAAAAGTTGCCAAATTGCCCAAGCAGAGACATGCTACCGAATAGGTTTTGTTGGGTATCGCCATTGCTGTAGGCGCTAAGAACCCCTGTCACCCCAGCTGCGAAGCTAACGTAAGGCACCACTGGCACTGGCGTATATCTCAGTCCCTCGGTTGCAGTGGCGGGTAGCGGCTTGCCTTTCCAAAGTGGAAAAAGGCGACTCAGTGCTCCAGCCGCCTGGACTCGACTAAGATTGACCCGATTGTTTTCTCGAATGGGTTCTAGCAAATCGGCGCGATCGGTATCTGCTGTGACGTTTTGCACTCCCACTTGATAGGTAGCCGTGAAGCCACTGTTGCCTAGCTTAATCAACGGTGAGTAAAACACTGCTCCAACGCTACTTTGTACCGTTTGGAATCCAAGCGAGTTATTAAACAAGCGATCGCGATAGCTTGCTTCAATAGCTAGGGTATGCGTACCGATCAACTGTCGAACTCGTAAGCTCGCCCGTAATGTTTCATCAACATCGTCTGGATCTAGGCTGTTAAAGCTGGCAATACCCCGCACTTGCACTCGGTTGAATTGGCCATCGAGGCGAAATTTTACCCCCAAGTTAGACAGATCAGCTACATCCCCATTACCGGAGAACGCTCGCTGTAGATAAATCTGGGGCGAAGCGGTAAAGCGCAAGTTTTCTGTGAGGAGTACATCAAAAGGGCGTTCAACAAATAGCCCACCGCGATCGGTATCATCAAACCCAATCTGAACACCCGTACTAGTTCGCTCTTCCTGGTCAAGCACAACCCGTGATATTGGCAACGGCAAGGTAAAGCGTTGATCAAACACTAGTCGGGGGCGGGTTGCCCGCACTTCGTCTCGTTGGGGTGAAAGCCGACGAGAAACTGCCCTGTCTGCCCGTAGAATTAGCTCCGGCGGTGAAAACGGATCATTCGTAATCTGGATGTTGGTTGCTTGCCAGCCCTCAGGGGTGAAGTCAATGTCTGCGGCTTCAAATCGTAACCGGCGAACTTCTCCCCCTTGAGGCCCCACAGGTAGAAAGGGCGCATTTTGTCCTGCACCCACTGAAACGGAAATTCCTCCAGGGCTAGTTACCTGCTGCAATGGTTGATTCGCTGTGATGCGATCGCTCAGAGGGCGTCCTAAAGTTGCACCAGCCGTAGCATCATTCGTCAGAGAAAAGGAGGTATCCCGTGCTGTGGTAGGCAAGAAAATTTCGCCACTGGCTTGTTGAATTTGCCCAGTACCCTGAACTAAGTTGTAAACAAACCGCTGGCCGCGCAACAACTGATTGCCTCGCTTGAGCGCAACATTTCCTTCGGCTACGGCTACGCGATTAAGTAAATTAACTTGCAGGCGATCGGCATCTAGGATACTGCCCTGAAACCGCATCACCACTCTTCCTTCTGCTGTAAAAGTGCGGCGTTGCTCGTCGTACTCTTGAAAGTCAGCATTCAGCTCAATAACCGACGGAGATGGCATAACCGAAGGAGTCGCTGGCTGAGCAGGAGCGGGTTGCTCAGTCGCTGGCGTCATTGGCTGAGAGGGAGCAGGTTGCTCAGATGTTGGAGGAGATGAACTAGAGGGTAATGGGCTTGTTGGTACTGATGGAGTGGGCACCGATGGGTTGGGAACAATCTGAGCCGTGTCACTCAGGGAAATCCATCCCAGTTTGGTCTGCAATCCAGAATTATTGACCTTCGAGATTGCTGCAAAGCTTCCTAACAACTCATCCAGTTGCATTGCTTGGCGCAATCGAGCGTCCAATTCTGGCACAGTAGACACTAGCGCAGTTCTAGGCTGGGTAGGAGGTTGCCGATCGCCCAAGTCAATGATTTCTGGTGCACTGATGCTCTGAGGCAGCCCCACTGGTACCGGGGTGAGGGAACCAGCAGGAACCGATCGCGATGGTACTGGAACACGAGTCGGCGATAGGGTCGCAGCCGAGGTTGGCGCTTCTGCCTCATCAGGGCTTGAAGCGACGATAGACTGGGCAGTTTTAATCGGTAGCATTTCAGGTGGAGCGATCGCCTCAGGCAACTGGGTGAAGCGATTAATGGCTTGGCTGGACTGAGCCTCTGCTGACAATAATGGGCGAATTACCTCTAATGACGATTGAGAACGAGCGAGTTCAACCGTGGCAACCAAGTCAGAGGGTAATGCAGGCGGCAAAGCCGGGTAAGCCATAACAGCGTAAAAGATCCGTAGCAAATCACAGCAGGCACTGCATAGTTGCCAGAAAGCTGACAGAACAGCAACTATGAACTAGAAGACGACAGGACTCCTGGAAACAGTTCCCATAAAATTAGGGGCGGCAGCAATCTACCACCCCACCTTCAGGAAGTCGATGCCTAAGGAATTATTCCATATCCCGACGCTTGGGATTACGGGCAGGGTCGTTTGACAGAAAGCCAAAGACAAACAAGCCAACAAAGAAGGCAACCACAATATAAACGGTAATTTTGAGCGCGATCATAACTGCTATCTCCAAACTTATTAAATCCTAGTGTATCGAGTGATGGGGGCGATCGCGCCGTCAGTTAAGCAGAATATCCTGAACAACAAGATTAGAGGTGTACTCCCCCATGCACATAAATGCCAACCAGTTCTAGCTATAGCTCCCAGAGCCTAGTAATGGCGGTTAAGCACGTAATCCGTCAGCTTCACCAGAACCTGTTTGGACGGAGAGCTTGGCAGCACCTCTAGAGACTCACTGGCCACACGGCTGTGATGGCGAGCCAGTTCCCACGATCGCTCAATGCCTTGGCTATCACGAACAAGCGCCACTGCTTGTTCGAGATCATCGAGTTGAGCAAACTCCCGCTCAATCAGCGCTTCTAAATAGGGTTTTTCTTGCATAGCATAGAGTACGGGAGCCGTCAAATTGCCATCTTTCAAATCTGAGCCTGCCGGTTTACCCAGTTCTTCGGTTGAGCCAGTGAAATCCAAAATGTCATCCACAATTTGGAAGGCCAACCCCAAGTGCTTCCCGTAGTTGTACATTGCTTCGGCCAGACTAGGGGAACCATCGCTAAGTAACACCGCGGCCTTAGAGCTATTGGCCACCAGGCTAGCCGTCTTGCAATAGCTCTTTTCCAGGTAGGCATCGATCGACATGGACACAGAAAAGCGGCTCAACCCCTGCTGGATCTCCCCTTCAGCTAAATCCATGATCACGCGAGAGAGCAGCTTCACCACTTCCAAGTTGTCCAAATTAGCCAGATACCAGGAAGACTGTGCAAACAAGAAATCGCCTGCCAGTACTGCAATTCGGTTACCAAAGCTGCTGTGCACCGTTGGAATCCCACGTCGCAATTCAGACTCGTCCACGACATCATCATGAACCAGGCTAGCTGTATGGATCATCTCAGTGATTTCAGCCAATCGACGATGGCGAAGGGTAATTTCTCGATCAAGCATGGTTGCGCGAGAAACTAGAAACACGATCGCTGGTCGCAATCGCTTCCCTTTAGCGCCAAATAGATGCTCTGCTGCCGCGTACAAAACTGGATGGCGAGCACCAATCAAAGTTTTAAGGTTCTCTGTCAAAAGGTCTAAGTCGGCTTCGACAGGAGATAGTAGAGAAATCGCTGAGGTCATGGGTGTCCAGCCTGGCGTAGTAAGATTACGAAATTTTAAGTATCCTGTCTTTATTCTAAGGGATGACAAGGGATTCCTTCGGTCAAAGCGCAGGGAAGTTCTTTGTTACAAAACTCTAGATGCTTCTGCCTGTTAACGGCTTAATCCCTCTGAGGATATGTGTTAGCTTAGTAGCAAGCATTGCAAAAACTAATCCAACAGACGATCGCGCATGTCATCTGAGCTGGTAATCGCTGTTTTCTGAGAAGGCTTAAGCTTGTTCAGGTTTAAAGATTAATTTCTAATCTGGCTAGCTAGGCGTTAATCCTACAGTTGTGGCTTGGGTGATGGAACAGATTAGGCTTTAGGGTTCTACTCTAGAGCCGCGTTCGCGTAGTTTGTCTATCAGACGTATGATGGCTGGTTCCAGTCAGATTACAGGGTGGCTATGCTGCTTTATTCCCGCGCATAAGCTTGGTTCCATCCTATGGTTAATACTACTCTTCCTGTGGCTATCCCTATTTGTGCCGCTGTTTATCTGTTGTTTGTTTATTTGGTGTTGGTGTTGGCGCAACGGTTCAGTCGGTCTGTCCGCCGGTTGGACTGAGGGCTGATGGTGTTTCCTCTGGGCTCAGGGGGCGCACTTTCAAGTCTTGATAGAACTGCTCTTGGGCTAGTTCTACTTTGGACTGAGCTGAAAGTAGCAGCAGCGCCCAAAAGACTCCAACTCGATCGTGGTTGGAGGGGATTAGTGCTGAGATAGCTTCTGCCCCAATTGCGCCAACGGTATTCATCTGGCACCACAGTTCTAGCAACAGGTCAAAGTCAAACCAGTCTTGATTGGGTGGTAGGCGATCGCGATGATCGATAAAAAACTGCTCCAACGCCACAGCCATTTCGGATAAGTTCTCTTGGTGTGCCAGTTGAGAAATGGTACGTAGTGCCTGACTGCGGGACTGGTTGCGGGGCCGCTGGACACGACGGGTAGGGCTGGGATTCTCTAGCGCTGTGGCGATCGTTTGTAGCTGACTAATCAAATCGCTGAGGGTGACTCGCCGTCGCTGAACTGGTTGGATTGCTGCGCGCCGCCGTAGACGCTGCTCCAGGTAAGGGGGCAAGCCAGCGGGTACGCCATCATCCAAAACAGCCAATTCGTCTAGGATAGCGTCGTCCGATGCCAACTCAGCAGTTGGGGTATCAGCTTGCATTAGCGTTTCGGCCTTAAGCAATACCAGCATAGAAGCATACAAAAAAGCCTGTCCAGACTGGGACAGACTTGCCTCGTAGGGTTCTTGCTCACTAGGCGCTAGTTCGCTCAAAAAGCGATCAATAACTTCAATGACCTTAACGTCCCAGGGGTCAATTTCGCCTTGTTCTGCCAGGTTAATTAACAGTGCGATCGCATCCTGCGCTAGAGAAAGCGCCATAACCACTACCTATCGAAGAGTAAGCTTGACGAAGTATATCGCCGCCGCGAAAATTAGCCCCAAAAGGAGTAGAGGAACCCACAAACTGTAGGGGCTGAGAGGCGAGATCCAATCGGCTGCAATGATAATTTGTATCATGCTTGGATCCTAACGGATTGATTGGCGATTACGACAGGAATCAAGCTAATTCACTACCGTAATGGGGGCTAGCTTTGGTTCACCAATTCAGCATCGGTCTCTTGAGCTTTGGTAGATGCTGCTGGTAGAAGGCGCTGTTGTTCTTCAATTTCAGCCCGATAACGCTCGACGTCTTCTTCCAACTCCTGGATGCGGGTTTCGCGATTACGAATCTCTTTATTGTTCTCAACTAGGCGTTGTAATTGCGCCCAAACGCTGAATACCCAGGCCAAAACTGCCCCAATTCCCATGGCCAGAATCAGCTCTACTGACAAGGGTGCCTGTACTTTGACGGCATCGGTGACTCGAATAAGCGCTGGTTCTGTATTCTCGATCGCAAATAAAACCAGTGCTAAACAAACCACAAAAATAATCACAAAATTGATTTGTTTCATATCATTCAGCTACCTATAACTAAAGTGAACAGATGGGTAACTAGGTTATTTAACCACGCTGATCAAGTTTTACCAGAGGTGGGGACAGCACCTGAGACTTGTTCATGTGTCTTGAGGTTTTGGCTAGAAGACGTGGGCAGCAACTCACAGCCGGAATGGCAGGATTGATAGGTCATAGCGCGTCGGCCAAATAGTTGGTAGCGGTAGTCACGGATGTAAGCATAGATGCGATCGCCCGCCCATTTTAGTCCAGGCATGGCGCGGTAGGCGGCTACCAGTGGAGCGGCTCCTGGTAACAAACGGCCAATTTCTTCAGCTGCATCGCTACCTTGCCAGTGCTGCTGGGGCGACTCAAGGTTAATTAGCATCATCCCCAGCGTACAGTCCTGCTCTGTCACACCAAAAGTTCGTAGAGTAATTTCATCTTGCATGGGGACATAAGCAAACAAATGTCCTTGATCAAAGGCTTCTAGACTCTGCACCAGAGTGACACAGAGATTGCAGTTGCCATCGTAGATGACTAGATAATGCATAGAGTCAGAGCAATGAGAACACGGCTACGGATAGGGTTGGCCTGGGGAGGCATGGAGTAAAGAGTCGTAGATGAGCGCCAATGCTGCTGTGTCCAGGTGGCCTTGACCTTGAGCTAGCAAGGCATCTAGTAAACTAGTGACCTGAGCAGTAGCTAGCAGTGGCAATTGTTGCTCCCTTGCCGTTTGTAACACGATCGCCAAATCTTTGCGGAGCAAATTGAGTTTGAAGCCCGGAGCATAGCTATGATCGAGCATGCGCTGCCCATGCACTTCTAGCACACGGCTTTGGGCAAAGCCACCCAGCAGGGCTTGCCGTACTCTAGCAGGATCCACGCCCGATCGCCGCGCTAGGAGTAATGCCTCTGCCACAGCTTGTGCCGTTAGCGACACCACAATCTGATTGCAGGCTTTGGTCACTTGGCCAGCTCCGGCGGTTCCAACATGAACAATGTTTTTGCCCATGACCTGTAGGATGGGTAACGCCCGCTCAAAAGCAGCGACCTCACCCCCAACCATAATCGACAATGTTCCTTGCTGTGCGCCAATATCGCCACCGGACACTGGAGCATCCAACGCAGCCACCCCCCTTTCCTGAAGTGCCGCATAAACCTTGCGGGCAGTGGCGGGAGCGATGGTAGACATGTCAATGTACAGCATTCTGGGGGCTGCCGTTGTAATAATGCCGTCCTGACCTAGCGCGATCGCCTCCACATCGGGAGAGTCGGAAACACAGGAAATAATTACATCACACTGACG
>Ga0224722_1000181_pt1 | contig 35988 bp, 25 predicted proteins | sample Balambano_FR1_Me_FD_161646 | JGI IMG/M metagenome (GOLD analysis project Ga0224722, IMG submission 161646) | Freshwater sediment microbial communities from Lake Towuti, South Sulawesi, Indonesia - Balambano_FR1_MetaG | ecosystem: Environmental > Aquatic > Freshwater > Lake > Sediment | place...
GCCACCGACTTGCCGTTGTTGTAGCTCAGCTTGACGGTCTGATCCTTGAATTCTTGGGTGTAAATCTTGCGTGCCATTGGGACACCTGAACCTTATTATTGTGTCCACTTTTTCGGCGCAGGCCCAACTCGATATGAAAACACTCACACAATCAGAGAGAGCCTATTTGGAGAGTCTTCAAGTTCGGTGGTGCGGCATGCGCGAATATTTGGCAGCCGTGGAACTTGACTTTACATCTGGAACTGAAGCGTGGCTGCGCGCGCTAGGAGACTTCCGAAAAGTTCAAGGGAATATCAGCAATCCCATCAGCTTTTTGGCATGCCTTTTGGCGAAAGACTATCTGGCTAAACGTTTTGACGTGAGCAACTTTGATGCAGCCTCTAAAGCGCAAGGAGCACCGGGACTCGATATCGATTTCATCGCTGATAAGGAACGCATCATCGGAGAAATCAAAACTACCGTTCCATATTCAGGTGCGAAGAATGACTTTGGCGCACAACAGAAGATGAGCTTCAGAGCAGATTTTCTCAAGTTGGGGAGAGAAACAGCCGATCACAAATTCTTGTTTGTAACAAATCGAAGAACGCACGAAATCATCTTGCGCAAGTATTCGCACGAGCTGTTAGGTGTTGAAATAGTGCTACTTTCAGACCTTCCAAATGTCGGTGATTAGCACGCTGGCTTCCTGCCAGCCGTACAAGCAAAGCTAAACAGGGTCAGAGTGAGATTCAAAGTGCGCCGAACAGCATACAGCGCACTCGTCGCTTACGCTCCTTTCACTCACCTCATCCACAGATACTCGACCCGCTGCCAACGCTGGAGCATGTCGTCGTAGTGCAGGCTGTCGGGCAGGCCGCTCTGGCCCGGCGCAATCAGCCAACGGCTGTTGGGCAAGTTGCTAAAGTCCACCACCTGCCGGTATTCCGGCCCGTGCGTCTGGTCAAGCGTCTCCCAGGCGCCTTCGGACGAGGCGACCTTCACCGTGAAGCGATCCCCATCGGTTGCGATGCTGCGGTTGAACTGCGGCCCCAGTTGTGGATGCGGCCCAAACGTGACATGCTGGAACTTCGCGGCGTGCGCCGCCTCCCAGCGCCACGTCGCGATGTCCTGGCTGCCCTGCGCCTTCGCCATCTCGGCCAAGCCTTCGCTCAGCGCGACGGCCAGCGTCTGATTGCACGTCTCGGCCGCAGATGTCGTCACGTCGTCGCACCAGATTGTTAGCTCCGGTTTCGTCAGCGCGGTCTCAACCGCCATGCCGACGAAATACAAGTGCTCGCTGTAGCGCTCATAGGCGGCCTGCATCTCATCGCCGAACAACCGCTCGGCCAGCCGCGCATACCACGCCTCGAATATTGCCGTTGCTGCGCTGTCGCCGCTCGCGCGCCCATCCCAGCGCCGCAGCAGGTCGAGCGCTTGTTTGCTGCGCGCATCGGCCGGCTTCGTGCGCAGCAGGGCAGGCAACAGCCGGCGCGCGTGCAGCGCGACCACATCGGCCTGCATCGCCGCCGCATCCGCCGGGCTGAGCTTGGTCTTGGCCTCGATCATCTGCACGGCCCGAGCGGCGCGATACGGCGCGGCGTAACTATTGCCGATGACATACGGATAGTCGCCGCCGATGTTCTTGTTGTTGGACGAGACGATGTAGCCCTGCGGCGGGTTATACGACTGCGGCAGCCGGTCGAATGGCACGTAGCCCTGCCACTCAAACTCGCCCGTCCAGCCGGGCACGGGAAACGTGCCATCGCCCTTGGCCCGGATGGGCACCGTGCCCGCGGCGATGTAGCCGATGTTGTTCGCGTCGGCATACACGTAGTTCATGTTGATGGCGCGATGGTCGCGCAACGCCTGCGTGAATTGCCGCCAGTCGCGGGCGCGGTTGATGCTCAGCGTCGCCAACAAACCCTCGTCCTCACCGTCATAGCCCGTCCAGCGCACGGCCATCGCCGGACCGGCCGGATTGACCGCATCCGAGAGCAGCGGGCCGTGGCGCGTGCTGCGCACCGTGAGCACGACATCCGCCGCGCCCTTCACCTTGATCGTCTCGGTCACCAACTGCATCGGCTCGAAGGCGCCCTGATACAGCGCTTCGTTCTGCTCGTTGATCTGTTCCAGATACAAATCCTGCGAGTCCACGTTGATCGTGGTCACGCCCCAGGCGATGAAGCTGTTGTGGCCGATCTGGATGGCGGGCGCGCCGGGCACGCTTGCGCCGCTCACAGTGAGGTCGCCGGCCTTGAGGTGCGCGAGATACCAGAACGACGGTGTTTGCAGCGACAGGTGCGGGTCGTTCGCCAAGATCGGCTTGCCGGTGGTGGTGCGCGCGCCGCTGATCACCCACGAGTTGCTGCCGCGCGCGTCGCTGCCGATGCCGGTGTGCGCGGCCACATCACGGTGCAGCGTTAACAGCGCGGCACATATGGCGCAGTCCGTCGAGGCAGACGTCGACGAATCGCTCTTGCGTGAAACGGCGCCATCCCCCGGCACGATCACCGGCCCATCGTCAAGGTAGGCGGGCGTCAGTTGCAGGGTGCGCGTCACGCCGAGTTGGGCCGCCAGTTGCCCGCGCAAGGCTTCCTTGTCCCAATTGCTGCCGTTGCTCCACGCGAACAGCTTGCCAAAAGCCAGCACATCCACCGGTGTCCACGGCTCCGGCTTCACGTTGAGCAGGCCGAACTCCGGCGGCAACTGCTTGCCGCTGGTTCGCGGCAGGTCGGTCAGGAACTGGTTGATGCCGGCCACGTAGGCTTCAAGCGGCTGGCGTTCCTCCGCGCTGAGGTTGGCCCACACGGCCTCGGCCGCGCGGCGCAGCCCGACGGTGCGAAAGAAGCGATCGGCGTTAAGCGCGGGCGCGCCCAGCACCTCGGCCAGGCGGCCATTGGCGACGCGGCGCTGATGCTCCATCTGCCACAGCCGGTCTTCGGCATGCGCATAGCCCAGGCCGAACTGCGCGTCGTTCTCGGTCTTGGCGGTGATGGTGGGGATGCCGTTCGCGTCGTGCGTGATCTGAACCGGCCCGTCTTTGCCGGGCACGGTGAGGCCGTGATCTTCGCCGTTGTGGGCGTAGGCTGTGGTGGCCGCGCTCACGCTGTTCGCCATCAGGCATGCGGCCATGAGGGCGATGAAGGGTTTGAGTCTGTTCATGATGCGAACAAACTAGCGAGCGCGGGTCTACGCGGGGTCTACAGTGTGCTCGATCTGCGCGAGGGCAATGAACCGTTCGATCATGGCGATGACCTGCTGCGGCGTCGCCACCATCTGGTTGTGGCCGACGCCGACGGTGCGACCGGTCATCAGGTGTGGGCACAGTTGCGCCAAATGCCTAAGGTCGCTTAGCCCGTTGCCCGACTCGACGTATAGAAACGGCGCATTGCACGCGCGCGCCGCAGCGACAGCGTCCCACGCCAGCATGCCATCGAACACGCCGATGTGAACATGTTGTGGCAGCCGTTCCAACTCGGCATGCGCCCTGTGTCTCAGTTCAGCATCGTCGGTCGGCAAGAAGCCGGACTCGACAAAGCCGTGCATTGCTTCGAACCATGCTGGGCTACGCAAGGCCTCGCCCAGCGGGGCCATGGCGTCCAGCACCGGTTGCGGCGGCACAATCACGCCATCCAAGGCAACAATGGCTGCGGGTAGGTTCGGATGACGCGCCGCCATCTCCAGGCCAATCGAGCCGCCGAGGCTATGGCCGATCAGGATCGGCTGGAGCAGACTCAACTGATCGCACAGCCACACCAACTCGTCCGCCATCTCTGCGATGCCGTAGCCGGTTTGCGGCTTGTCGCTTCCGCCGTGCCCGCGCAGATCTGCGGCGATGACGCGGTAACGCTGCTCAAAGTGCGCCGTCAATGCAGCCAGCGTGTGATGGTTGTCCGTCCAGCCGTGAATCAACAGCATGGACTCGTCGCCGTGCCCAGCCTCGCTGTAGGCCAGCTTCACGCCGTTGTTGTTTAGATGCTTGATCATGCTTGCACTTCCGGCGATGGGAAGTAGCCGAGTTGCGCCAGCGCCGCACCCCAGTCAATGATGCCGACGTGCTCGACCACCGCGCCGTTTACCACGCGGTTGAGCAGGTATTGATCCCACGTGATCGCCACCCCCGTGGGCGCGAAGCTGAACAGCGGCCCGCGCTGTGTGCCGCGCAATGTCGCCCGCGTGCCGACCAACTCACCTTCGGCCACCTGATCCACCACGCTGGCCTCCAGATCGGGGAACGCAATGTGAATATGCTCGAAGTGAGCGCGCAGCGCGCCCAAGCCATTCTGCAGCGCGGCGCTGGACACCTTGCCGTGCGTCAGGTCATACGGCAAGCGCTGCACGGCCGCCTTGTTGGCAGCAACATCCGGCGCGCCGCTGATCGGGCTTTGGGTGATGAGGCGCGCGTCTCGCGCGGGCCATTGCGCGAAGCTGGGCACGCCGATCTGATGAAACACATCCGGCCACGTGGCCGCACTGTTGTGCTGGGCAACCACACCGTCCTTCACCTGATCCAGGCTCATCACCTCGATGGTCACGCGTTTGTGCGTGGGCGCGAGTTGGCCCCAGACCCCGGTGTGTGTGAAGTGCGTGGTGCCGTAGGTGAACACCTTGTCGCCTTCTGCGATCTGTTGCGTGGCGACGTTGCGCCAGTTACCAAAGCGCTGATGCGCGCCCGGCATCACCTGCCGCGTCTCCCAGAAGCCGGGGTGGCCGTCGAGCGCGGCCAAGTCGCCCGCCGCGATGGCGTCGAAGATGCGATAGAGAAGTGCCTTGTTTGTTTCGATAGACATGTGTGGTTCCTTTGGTTGTGTTCATTTGAGCGAACGGAGATACCGATACAGCGCGGCCAATTCGTCGTCGCTTTGTTTGGCCAGCACGCGCCACGGCATGGCCGGATGAATCTGGCTGCCGTCGGGTCGAATGCCGGTGCGCATGGCGCGCCGGAAGTCATCGTCGCTCCATGTTCCTAACCTGCCCGCAGGGGTCAGGTCTGCGCCCGGCGGCGTGTCCGGCTCGGTGGGCGGCGCACCGGCCAGCGACAGCCCATGACACTCGCGGCACGCGCCCACCGCAGCCAGATATTGGCCGTATTCGACCGTGCGGCCTGCAGATGGCGCGCTCGGCACAGGCAGCGTCGTGTCCACGCCATCCACCGGCAAGCCAAGCTGGCCGGCGACAAGCAACGCGCGCCCCAGTGGCCGCAGTTCCGACCGGCCCGGCGCGTTGTCGGTCGGCGTCGCGCTCTTGATGTAAGCGACGATGGCGGCCAGGTCGTCATTGCCCAGTTGCGAGAAGGCTTGCGTCGGCATAAACAAGAGCGGCGCGCCATCGGGCCGAACGGCGAATCGAATCGCACGCACCCAGTCGGCATCGGTATAGCTTTCGCCCACGCCGCCAGCGCCGTGCGTCAGGTTCGATGCGACCAGGCGAAACGGCGGCGCGTCGGCGAACACCTTGCCACCCAGGTTCTCGCCGTGGCAATCGGTGCAGCCGGTGACTGCGTCGGCCAGATACTTGCCTCGTGCGATCGTCGCAGCATCGTCCGGGATGGTCAGCGGCGCGACCGGAATTGAATAGGCACGGCTGAGGCGCGACTGGCTGACTGCGAAGACCACGCCGGCGATGACGACAAAGATGACGACGATTGCGCCAAACAGCCCAAGCAAGACGCGCCCGATGCGGGCGACGACACCCTTTGACTTCATTCCAACCTCCGTTTGCGCCGCGTGAATGCACGGTGCTTGTTCATGCATCTGTTGTAGCGAGCGGAGGTCTACACGGCGGTCTACAAGTTGAGGGTTGGGGGGTGAGCGGTGAGCCGTAACTAACGACTAACAACTACCGACTAACTACGAACGACCAGCCATTCATCGGCCGTCGGCCCTCGTCAGTTCAATCGCCTGTTCGCGCGCGAGGCCGCGACCCGTCTGCCATGCATTGTTGAAGTCAGCGGCGTCGCAGGCGGTACGCGCACGTTCGAGGTAACGCGCGTCCTCGGCCGCATCGGCCGGCCACACGCCCCAACCGTTTTGCTCGCGGGCGGCCTCGGCCGCACCCCACAGCGTCGCCGCGTGCAACGGTTGCCCTTCGGCGACGGCCAGCCGCGCCAACCCTGCGACGCACTCGGCGTGGCCGCGATCCATCTGCAACGCCCGGAATCGCTCAAGGCTACGCACAAACAAGGCTCGCGCCTGCGCGAACTGGCCGCGCTGCAATGCCACGCAGGCCTGGTTGTGCACAAGGCGCGGCACGTCGTTGAGGTTGCCCGTGGTTTCCAGCACTTGCAGCGCGCGGGCATAACACACTGCGGCGCGGTCAGCGTGGCCCTCGTAGCGCGCGCATTCGCCCAGGTTGTTGAGCGCCAGCGCCACCGCCGGGTCGTTGCGCAAGCGCCGCGCCAGTGCCAGCGCCTCATTCGCCTGCGCGATGGCGGCCCGCGCGCCGTCAGTCGCCAGCGTGGCCGGGATGGCCTCGAGCAGGGCGATCAACAGCATGATCGCGTCGCCGCGCTTGCGCCAATGGGCGATGCACGTTCGCAGCAAGCGGCTGGCCAAAACGTAATCGCCGCTGTTGCGCGCATCGCGGCCATTCGTCAGGTGCACGATGGCCAGCGCCTCCGAGTCGGCCAGCGTCACGGCCAACTGATGCCCCTCGGCAAACGCCTGCGCAGCGGATGGGCCATCGCCGTTTAGCCCGCTCGCCCCGCTCAGCAACAGTAGCGCCTGCGCCAGTTCGGGCTTGCGATCCAGCTCGCGCCAGAGGGCGACGGCTTCGCGCACCTGCGACTGCGCTGCGGCGTATTCACCCTGGATGACGGCCAGCGATCCGGCCGCCTGCAACGCTCGCGCCCGCTGTGCGCGCGCTGCAATGTCGTCTGTCGCAGGCAGGGCAAGTGCGCGGGCCAGATAGCGGCGGCCTTCGCTCAGTGCGCCGCGCACCAACCAATAGTCCCCCAACGCCGCCACCAGCCGCACGCCGGCATCGGCGTCGAGCAAACTCCCGTCCAACGCAGCCAGCAGGTTCGCATGCTCATCGTCAAGCTGTTGCAACCATTGTGCCTGATCAACGCCACGCAGGTGCGGCGTGGCGCGCTGGGCAAGCTCAACAAAATAGGCGAGGTGCGCCTCGGCTGCTGTCTGTGCTTCGTCCGCCCCACGCTGGCGCAACTGCTCCAGCGCATACGCGCGGATGGTCGTCAGCATGTCGAATCGCCCAGAGGCACCGCGCCGCTCGATCAGGCTGTTGGACATGAGAACATCCAGCGCGTGCAGCGCGTTTTCTGGACACACCACCTCAGCCGCCTCCAGCGTCCAGCCGCCCGCAAACACCGACAAGCGCTCCAACACGCGCTGCACTTCACCGTCGAGCAGGCGATAGCTCCAGTCAATCGTCGCGCGCAAGGTTTGTTGTCGCTCCGGCAGGTCCGCAGGCCCGTTGATCAGCAGCGCGTGTTGGGCATCGAGCCGCTCAAGCAGCCCTGCGGGCGCGAGCAATCTCAAGCGCGCCGCGGCCAATTCGATGGCCAACGGCAAGCCGTCCAGCCGCGCGCAAATCCTGACGAGGTCGGCGGCGTTGTCCGGCGTAAGCCGAAAGTCAGGCGAATGCGCTTGCACGCGCGCCAACAGCAGCGCCAGGGCCGGTTGTTCCCCAAGCTGTTGCGCGCCCATCGGTTGCGAGAGGCCGGGCACTGGCAGCGGGCGCACATGCAGCAGATGCTCGCCAGCCAGACGCAGCGCCGTGCGGCTGGTGACGAGCACGCACAACTGCGGCGCGTAAGCCAGCAACTCGGCGATGTGAGTGTGCGCGGGTGAAAGGTGCTCGAAATTGTCAAGCACCAGCAACACGCGCCGGCCCGCCAGTTTGTCACACAACGCCTCGGCCAAGGGCTGATGCGTCTGCTCACGCAGGCCGATGGCGCGGGCGATTTCGTCCAACACGAGCGCGGGGTCACGCATGCCCGCCAGCGGCACAAAGGCGATGCCATCGGGGAATGCACCGTGCAGCGAACGCGCCACCTCGATTGCAAGCCGCGTCTTACCACTGCCGCCGGGGCCGATCAGCGTCAACAGGCGGATGCCGGCGTTTTGTAACGCGTCGTGCGCGGCAGCCATGTCGCCCTCTCGCCCGATGAGCAGGTTGGGCGGCGCGGGGATGGCCGCCCGAATGGTGAGCGGTCGCGTTGCAGGTCTGAGGCCGGTGGCGTGTGAGCCTTCAACTGTCCCAGCCGTTCCGGCGCGAATGGATTCCCACAACGCCCACGTCTCCGGCAACGGGCTGACGTCGAGGTCGCGCTCCAACGCTTCGGCGCACGCATCGAATTGGCGCAATGCAGCCGGGCGATCCCCCGACGCAGCATACAGCCCCATCAAGCGCCGGTGCATGTCTTCGGCCAAGGCATCCAGTTCGAGATAACGGTGCGCTGCCGCAATCGCCGCCGCATAGTCGCGCCGCGCTGCATGCGCATCGGTCAGCGCAGACAGCACATCCAGCGCGCGGCGCTGCCACACTTCGCGCTCCTGCGCCAGCCACGCGTCGTAGTCCGGGCTTGCGGCCAACGCAAAGCCTTGCAGGAATGGCCCGCGCGATAAGGCAAGCGCATCTTCCAGTTCGCGCACGCTGCGGTGGTTCAGCGCCGGGCCGAGCAGTGCGTCCAACGTTGCCGCGTCGGTCCAAACCACGTCTGGCCGCAGACCGACTGCGCCGTCGCTCGTGTGAATGACGTTCTCGATGGGCAACTCACGGCGCAGGTGATTGAGCAGGACGGTCAGGTTGCGCCGGGCATGCGACTGGGGCACATCGGGCCACAAGAGCGCGAACAACGCCTCGCGCGGCACGGGCTGTGCCGAAGCCGCGATGCGAAACAGCAGCGCGCGCGTCTGCCGGCGCGCCAGCGTCACCGGCTGCCCGCGAAAAGACACATCGGGCGGGCCAAACAGCCGGATGCGCAGGCGGCCGTCGGTGATGACTGCTTCATCTCGAATAGAGGTGCGAGCCTGCGACTGGTGCGCCACAGGCTCAAGAATAGCAGCAGGCAATGGAAATCTTGTTCGGGCGGCAGTTGCGGAACATCCTTTAGGGCACTGCCGCCGAAGTCAGCCCGCCTAGCGGGCTTTCTGCTAAGAGCCGTCGGCTTTAGCCAATGGCGTTCGGCATCGGCCAGAGGCCGACGCCTCGAACTAGAAAGTCCACTTCGCGGACTACGTGCGCAGGGTCATCCGTTTTGTCTATTAGGTCTCGACAACCTATCGTTGCGAAACAGTTGCTGGCAATGCCGTCAACATCATGTGCAACTCCTGATAGGTGCGCTTGGGGTGCATACCGGGCGGCAGATTCGGCGCGATGGCGTCGGCAAACCACCGGATCGCCTCGGCCTTCGATTGCCACACTTCATAGACCCGCCAACCGTCGTCGGTCGCATGCCCCGACAGCAGAATGAAGCCGGGAGCTTGGCGCATCGCCTCTCCAATCGCGGCGACGATGCCGTCAAAGCCTTGTTGCGTCTGACCTTTCACGTCTGCGATAACTAAAACTGCCATTGAGATTCTCCTTTTTGCTCCAGCGACAATTGCGCAACGTCCTCTCGGGCACCGCCGCTTGAGCGAACAAACTGATTGGGTCTTGCTTACGACCCGAACGAGATCACCCGCCCCGGGCAGGTCGTGCCTTCTGCCGGCAGCGTGAGGTTGAAGAAGTAGCCGAACACGATGGCGCCGATGCAGGCGTCCCCACGCGTGGCGATGGTGTGGCCGCCGCCGCGATAGCGCACAAGGTTGCGCTCCATGCCGAGCGCAAAGGCCAAGCTGCGCGTCCAACTCAGCGGCGTGTTGGGGTCGAAGTCGTTGCCGAGAAACAGAATCGGCGCGTTGATGCGACGCTCGACGTTGCGAATGATCGGCGGGTCGGCCGGCGGCCACACCGCGCAGGTAGACATGATGGCCGCGACGAAGAAGCGGTCGTGCAGGCGCGGCGTCAACCCGCCGGTGGCGACACTCGTCGGCAGGTAGTCCGCTGCCGAACGGCGTGTGCCCGCGTCGTTGCATTTGATGGCGAAGAACGGGGTGTTCGACAGTGGCACAGTGCCGATGGCTGGAACCAGTTGAAACAGCCGCGCATAGTCACCGGCCTGCGCGTCGGCCAACGCATTGACGATCACCGGCCACGATGTTTCAAACGACAGCAGCGTCGTGACGATGCCCCGGACACGATCTACATCGAGCACCACGCCCTCCGGCGAGGTCACCGGCGCGTCCTGTAGTTTGGCCAGCACGGCGTCCATCGCCGCGACCACGCCCGTGCTGTGCAACCGGCAAGCGGGGTCTTTGCGGCACAGTTGATCCAGGCGATGAAACGTCATCTCAAAGCTGATGGCCTGCTCGGACGCGAACTCAACGAGCGAGTCGCGGAAGTCGGGCTTGGCGGCCGCGTCGAGGATCATGCCGCGCACCCGCTTGGGGAAGAGCGAGGCGTAATCGAAAGGATGAACGGGCCGTTCTGCTCGACGCACGTCTGGGCGAACCTGCGGCTGAACTCGTCAATGCGCGCGATGACTTCTTCGTCGGGTAGCCCATCCAGCTCACCGCGTGGCTGCACGTCGCACTTCACCGGGCGGCTGCGCTGCGAACCGCGCACATCAAAGCCGACCACGTCGAAGCCGGTGCGCAGCCCGTCGAAGGCTGGTACGCCAATGCCGCCCAGCACGAAGTCCACGCCAGAGCTGGCTGGGCCGCCGGGGTTCAACACGATGACGCCAATGCGCTTGGCCGGGTCGAATGCCTTGGCGCGGATGACGGCCATGTCGAACGTCTCGCCGTGTGGGTTGTTGTAGTCCACCGGCAGGGAGAGCGTGCCGCATTCGGCAGCGGCGTTCTCCGGGCACGGGCCGAACTGAATGCCGCGCGGCGAGCGGCGGCGTTCCAACTCGTCGAGTTTGCGCGTTTCGGCGGATGTCTCGTCTTCGGGCAGCGGCGCTTGCGCCTGTGCGAAGGTTGGCAAGGTCGAGGCCATCAGGCACGCGGCCAAGATGGCGGTAAAGAATTGAAAACGCTTCATGGAAGTTTCTCCGTTACTCCGCCTGCGTGGTTAGACTCGATGCACGCTGAGGGGTCTTGGTGTATTCGGGGTAGACGGCCTTGTAGCCAAGCAGGCGGCCCACCAATGCGAGCAGCGGCCCGAGGACACCCAGCAACAGCCGGTCTTTTGGCTCAGCGGGCAGCGCTTCGTCTTTGAACGCCTGAGCGATCACCGCAAACTGCAATGGGTTGGGCCGCGATTGCGCATCGGTCTTGCCATCGCGCGCCAGCCCGAACAGCGTCTCGAACATCGTTTCTGTGTTTAGCGCCGGCCGGAATTCGACGATCACGTGCGCTTGTTCGGGGCTGTCGTTCCACCAGATGTGTGCCGCGCCTGCGGGCACAGCCACTTCTTCATGCGCCTGCACGATCTGCTCGCGGCCATTTACCCGCATGCGCAAGCTGCCGGACAGCACCTTGAAGCGTTCTTCTTGTTTCGGGTGGATGTGCTCGGTCAGCACAAAGCCGTTGGATGTGATGACGAGGAAGTCGGCCACTTGTCCCAACCATCGCGCCGCCTGCAACAGTTGTGGCGCGGGCTGGATGGGCATCATCGGCCGGCCATCGGCATCCATCACCACCGGCGGGCGGCGCACGTAAACCACGACCATCGGCGGATAGCCAGTGTTGCCATCTTGCGGCAAGAGCCGTTGCGCGGCGCGATGCACGCGCTGCTCAAACTCCATGGTCGCTTGCGGCCCAAGGCCGCCGAGGATGCCGATCGTTTTCATATGCCCCGCTCACGGCTAAAAGTCGTGCGGCGTCAACATGCTCACATTCGTGCGCGCCTGCGCAAACGTGTTAAAGCGCTGCAAGACGGCAAAGCTCAGCGTGCCCGCGCCGATGAGTTGGCCGAGCGGGCTGTATTCGTCCGTCGTCAACGCGAGGTGCGACTCGCTGGCGATGCTGTTCGGTACAGACGTGCTCATCTTGAGCAGGCCGTGATCCACCCTGGCCCACCAGTTGCCGGTGAACGGCGGCAGCGCCGCGCCCGGCTCGGTGATCGTGCCTGTCAGCGAAAGCGATGGCCGAGCCGGCGAGGGCAACACCACACGCACGGCTCCGACCTTGCTGCCCAGGGTCGCGTCGAAGCTGGTTTCTGCGACGAGCTGTGCCCGCATGCCGGCGCGGTTCAACTGACGTGCCAGGGCTAGGTGTGTGGTGTAGTGCCATAGCGTAAAAGTGTTCACATCGCCGCTGCCGTCGGGCGACGCGATCAGCAGCCCGATTTGCACGATGCTGCCCGCGCGCGGCGGTTCCTCAGCGACGGCGATGCCCTTGCAATGCATCGCCAGCACCACCAGCGGCGTCACCGGCTTGCCCTCATTCAGCAGCGTGAACTCGGGCGGCAGCAGCATCTGCGCCTGTGCGGTGCTGACCAGGCCGACGCCCACGTACTCCGCACAGTCGGTCAGCGTGATGGTAGAGAGGGATTGGCCCTTGGCATTGACTTGGATTGGTGCGAGATTTAGTTGCTTAATCATGCGAGATATCTCCATTGCGCCTGCCAAATCCACAATAACGCCGCGGGGTCTACAGGCTGTGTACAGCGCTGGCGCGCCGGATGCGCTCGCGTTCGGATGGGCGCAGCGGCGCGCCCATGTCCTCGCGTAGCGCGGCTGCCTGTGCCAGCAGATCTGGCAATCCACTTTGAGCGCTGGCCAATCCCTCCAGGCTGATCGCGATGCTGTAGCGATCCTCGCAGCGGCGCGCATCCGCCAGCGATTGCCGGAGCAGCCGTTCGGCCTCGGCGGGATTACCTTGAGCCGAAGCCAGCTCGCCCAGCCGGTTGAGCGTGATCACCGTGCCGCGCGGCGACTTCAACTCTCGCCACAAATTGAGACAGCGCGTCTGTGCGCGCCATGCCTGTTGAAGGTTGCCATGCGCAGCCAGCAGCACACCCTCCAGGCCGAGCGTCAGGCTCACGCCCCAACGAATCCCAAGCGCCTCGAACATCGCCCGGCTCTCAGCATTGAGCGCCTCGGCGCGCGTCGAGTCGCCCGCTTCAAACGCCTCATAGGCCAGGTTGTATGTCGCCATGCCCAGGCCTTCGCGATAGCCTAGTTCGCGGCACAGGCTCGCCGCGTCCTCAAACATCTCCGCTCCAAGGTGCGCCTGGCCGCGATAGCACAACACCTCGCCCAATTTGATGAGCAGCAAGGCAATGTTGCGGCGGTTGCCCGCGTCGTGGTGCAGCGCCAAGCTCTCGGCATAGCGTTGCGCCGCCAGCGCGAAGTCGCTCTTGTAGTGTGCCACCTTGCCCAGGTGATACAGCGCGTTCGCCACGCCGACTGTGTCACCCAGCGCGCGCATCAGCGCCAGGCTGCGTTCGTAATGCGCCTCGGCCCGGTCGTATTGACCCAGCAAGATAGCGACATCGCCGAGGTTGAACTGCGCCTGCGCGATGCGCTGCTCATCGCCCAAGGCCTCGCTCAGCGCCAGGGTGCGCTGGTGCAGTGCGCTGGCCTGCGCGAAGTCGCCGCGCTCCATCGCGGCCTCTCCCAAAAGATTCAGGCAATCGGCCACGCCGCGTTCGCTTTCCTCGCTGCCGAGAGCCTGAAACACATTCAGGCTCGCCTCGGCCCACGGTTGCGCTTCGGCGTAGCCGCGCTGGGCCCAGGTCAGCCGGCTCATGCCGAACAGCGTTTGCGCTGTGGCCAGGTCAGCCTGCGCGGCAGGATGCGCATCATCACTGCTGGTCGCGTTCGCACGGCCGAGCACGCGGGTCAGCCACGCTCGGCCCTCGCTCAGGTGGCCGCGCAAATACCACAACGGCCACACGCAAGCGGCCAATTGGATGGCGAGGTGTGCGTCCGAGGCGATACTCCAGTCCAGAGCGGCGCGTAAATTGTCGTGCTCGGCCTCCAGCCGTTCGAGCCAGCGCTCGCGCTCCGGCCGCAAGCGTGCAACATCGGCTTGTTGGGCCAGCGATAGCAAGTGGGCGGCGTGAGCGCGATGGACGTGAGATGCTTCATCGTCATGCGCAAGCCGTTCCTTGGCGAACTCGCGCACGGTCTCGAGCATTGAGAAGCGCACCTCCCCATCGCCATCGGCTATGGGAATCCGTTGGATCAGGCTGTTGTCAATCAGATTGGCAAGGCCCTGTATGGAGCCACCGATGGCAAGGCATGCGTCGAGCGACCAGCCGCCCGAGAAGACAGACAACCGCGCAAGCAGGCGTTGCTCCGGCGGCGCAAGCAATTGATAGCTCCAATCAATCGTCGCGCGCAGCATTTGCTGGCGTTCGGGCAAGTCGCGCGGCCCATCGGTGAGCAGCGCCAACGACGCATCCAACCGCTCGCACAACGCTGGCAGCGACAGCACCTTCAACCGCGCAGCGGCCAACTCCAGCGCCAATGGCAAGCCGTCCAACCGCGCGCAGATCGCGATCAGATCGGCGGCGTTGTCTGAGGTGACCGCGAACGACGGCGTGTGCGCACGGATGCGCGCGACCAGCAAGGCGGTGGCTGGCTGCGCCGTCAAGTCCTCAATCGAGGCGTGCGCCGTAGGGAGCGGCAACGGGTGCACGGACTGAACATACTCACCCGATACATTCAACGCCGTGCGGCTTGTCGCCAAGACGAACAAGCGCGGCGCGTGCGCCAGCAACGCCGCCACATCGGCAGCCGCCGCCGACACATGCTCGAAGTTGTCGAGCACAAGCAGCAGATGCCTGTCATGGATCGCGTCAACCAAGGCCTGACGCATGCACTGACCTTCCGCTTCGCTTACGCCAAGCGTTTTAGCGATGGCGTTCATCAGTAGTGATGGCTCGCGCAACGACGCGAGTGAGACAAAGGCGACACCATCCGCAAAGGCACCATCGCCCTGTAGCTGCGCGGCGACCGCGAGCGTCAGGCGGGTCTTGCCACTGCCACCAGAGCCGGTGAGCGTGAGCAGGCGGGCACCCTGGCTGCGCAACCGGTCGCACGCAGCCGCGACATCGCCCTCGCGCCCAAGCAGCGGGTTGACCGGCGTAGGCAACGGAGCGTAGTGCTGCTGGCGGGCAGGCGAACTCGCTTTGCGCACCTGTGCACGCGTGTGGGAATGCGGCGTGTCGTGGATGCTAAATTTGCCCGCGCGCACGACCTCAAACAGCGCCCACGTTTCGGGCGACGGGCTGAGGTTGAGGTCGTGCTCCAGCACATCGGCGCAGGCGTCGAACTGTTGCATTGCCGCTGCGCGGTCGCCCAATGCGGCATACAGCCAGATCAGACGCCGATGTATGTCTTCGGTATGGTTGTTCGTGGCGAGAAAACGTTGCGCGGCATCAGCGGCTGCACTGTAATCCCTGAGGTTGGCGTGACGCTCCACAAGCGCAGCGAGAATGGCAAGGTATCGGCGCTCCCAAGTTTGGCGCTCGTGGGCCAACCAGATATCAAACTCCGCGCTGGCCGGCAACCCAAAGCCATGCAAGAACGGGCCGCGATATAAATCTGCTGTGGCGTGCAGGTCATCAACGCTTTGTGACAGCAGAGCTGAGTCTGAAGTTACGTGGAGCGTGCCAAGATCTGTCCAGACAAAAGCGCGCTGAAGGTCAATCGCGTCATCTACCGTCGCAACGATGTCTGAGCGCGGCAGTTCTCGGCGCAGGTGGTTCAACAACACCGTCAAGTTGCGGCGGGCTTCGGATTCGCCGATATCTGGCCAGAACAAAAAGCACAATTCGTCACGCGGGATGGGCACTGGTGACGCGGTCAGGCGATAGAGCAAGGCGCGCGATTGGCGGCGGCTGAGCGCAACGGGTTGACCCGCCCAGGTCACTTCGGGCGACCCGAGCAGATGAATCCGCAACGCAGATTCGTTGGTGAGTGGCTGATGCGATGAGTTGACAGTGATCGGTGCGTCAACAACCAAAACATGACCAGCCTATCGAGACATGGCAAGAGTAGATACCCCTGCACGCGGGGGCCGGAACCCGCCAAAAGTTAGGGCACGTTGCGCAGTGTCAGCAGCGATACGGGGTTGTAAACTCACGCGACGCAGTCATCCGCGAATAGACGCGAATGCATGCTAATCCAACCGTTCGACAGGAGGCTCAATCATGCGTATGCGAGGCTTTAATCAAACTTTAGCGACTGCAACCCTGTGCGCGATCGCCCTTGCGGCTTGTGCTGCGCCGCCTGCGCCACCGCCGCGCACCACGGCGCAAGCGACCACAGCGCCAGCGTCAGTCGGCGGCCTGCCCAACCCGGCTTCACAGAACTGCATTGACAAGGGTGGGACGCTAACCATCGAGAAGCGCGGCGACGGCGGCGAGTTCGGCGTATGCACCTTCGAGGACAACCTGCAATGCGAGGAGTGGGCCATGATGCGCGGCGAATGTCCCGTCGGCGGGATCAAGGTCACCGGCTTCGTCACGCCAGCAGGTCGTTACTGCGCCATCACCGGTGGTGAATATAAGGTCACTTCCGCCAGCAACGACCCGAACGAACAAGGCACGTGCACCTTCAAGAGCGGCAAGACCTGCGACGCGTCGGCTTACTCCGATGGGACGTGCGCGCTGGAGTAATTAGACCTCTTGCATAAGTCAGGTGGAGTCCACCTCAACGCGCACTTTTGCAAGAGGCCTATTGCCAAATTCATCGAGCACCAGCGATGCGAGTCGCAGGCGCTCCATCCGCCCCGGCGCGGATCACCGCCGCCCGTTGAGATACAGCAGCCCCATCGCCCCCAGCAACAGCAAGGCCCCGACCCACCCGGTCGGCCCAAGCCGCTCGCCAAACAAGGCGACCGCAAGCGCAGTCGAGGTGAGCGGTTCGATCAGCGTGGCGACGCTCGCTACTGTGGCGCTGGTGTGTTTCATCCCGGTGAAGAAGACAAAGTAGGCCAGTGCCGTCGGCACCAGACCGAGATAGAGCAGTTGCAGCCACGCTGTGGCTGAATAGACGACGACGAAACCCGTCGGCAACGCCAGCAGCAATAGCATCACTGCCCCCACCGCGAACCCGATGGACGTGGATTGCAGCGGGTGATAGCGGCCGGCCAGCACACGGCTGAGCAGCGCGATGATTGCGTAGCCCGTGGCCGAGCCAAGCGCCAGCAGCACGCCGATCAACGCATCACCTGCTGCTGCGCCGCCCGGTTGCAGGTCAATCAGCAGCGCGGTCCCGGCCAGTGCGCACACCAGCGCGGCCAGCACCGGCCACGTCAGCCGCTCGCGCAGAAAAGCGACCGAGAGCAGCGCCACGATCACCGGCGCGGTGCACAGCGTGATGAGCACGGCAATGGACACGCCCACGCGCTGGATCGCGCCGAAGTAACACACCTGATACAGCGCCATCATCGCGCCGATCAGCGCCATCAGAAAGAAGTCACGACGCGCGACGGCAAACATGCGGCTGCGCAGCGTCAGCCAGCACGCAAGCGCCAACACCGGGACTGCGAATGCCAGTCGAAAGAAGCCGATAGACAAGGGGTTGGCATCCGAGATGGCGTAGAGCGATTTGGTCGTCACGCCGACCGTGCCCCATAACACGGCGGCCAGCATCACTTGCAGCAGCCCGCGCTGAGATTCGGCGCGGGTCAATGTCTTTGTCGTCGTAGTCGTTGACGTTGTCGTCGAAGTCGTAGCAGACACAAAAGCCTCCTGCGGTCATCAGCGCTCCGGGCGGTGACCCTTGCCCACATATCAGCCGATCGCGATTGAGCGCCCGGAGCACTCGAACGACTGACACAAGACGCGAAGGCAGGAAGGCGAAATGCCCTGAACCCAGGAGATGAACTCGAAGCTCGAAGCGGGGAAAACGCCAGCCTGCGGGTTAGGCCGCGGGCGGAGGCGGAAGGATGCTAAAACGCGTGTGGCTCATTGCGCCGCAAGTATAGGTGATTCTGGTAGAGTCACGCGCGCATCATGACCACGAAGCCATCACCCAACGCCAACACACATGTGCGTGGATACCTCATCGCCGCCGCGTCGGCCTGCGCCTGGGCCGGCACATCGCCCGGCATCGCCTTCCTGCTCGGCCGCAGCGTCCCCAGCCTGACCATTGCCCTGTGGCGCGACATCGTGATCGTGGTGTTCATGGTGATGGTGTTGGCGATCATCAATCGTTCGCTGTTGCGGGTGAAGCGCGAAGACCTGCGCGGGTTGGGCATCGCCGGCGTGATCTCGATTGGCCTGTATCACGCGCTGTGGGTGTGGTCGGTGCTTCTCAACGGCGCGGCCATCGCCGTGGTGTTGATCTATCTGTATCCAGCGTTCGTCACCCTCGGCACGTGGCTGCTGTATCGCGAGCGCATCACGCCGCCGCAAATCGTGGCGCTGGCGTTGTCGTTGGCCGGCTGCGCGTTAGTGGTGCGGGTCTACGATCCCGAGCTGTTGCGCCTAAACGTCCTCGGCCTGGTCGTCGGCCTGCTCACCGCCATCACGCATACGGTGTATGTGTTGTTCAACCAGCAGCGCGTTCAAACGCTCAACCCGTGGACCTCGCTGACTTACACGATGGGCTTCGGGGCCGTCGCGTTGGCAGCATTGACGCTGATTGTTGCACCGCGTGAACTGGCACCGCCGGCGGACATCGGCTCGCTTGTGGTGCTGATCTTGCTGGGGATCGGGCCGACGCTGGGCGGCTATGGCCTGTTCACACTGTCACTGCGTTACGCCCCGGCGCGCATCGCCAGCCTGATCGTGGTGATGGAAGTGCCGATCGCGACGCTGATCGCCGTGATCTTTCTGGGCGAACGGCTGGAGTGGCCGCAACTCATCGGCATGGCGCTGATATTGATCGCGGCGATGCTGCCCAGCGCAGCCGCCGAGTTGTCGGCCCGGCGCAGCGCCGTCGCTCAGCCGGTGGTTGCGCCCAGTTCCAAGTGAGCGCATGATTGCGGCATGCAAACGCGACACCCGCTCATCGTTTGCGCAGTGACAGTGCTCATGGGTCTGACTGCATGCGCCTCGATGCCGCCTGCGCCGCCCACCGCTTCGCCCGAAATGCGCGCTATGAACAAGATCACCTTCGACCTCAACCAGATTGACGCGAACGGTATGACCGGCCCGGCCGACGGCAAGGTCCTGTTCGCGTATGAATTCTGCGTGCCGGACGACGCGGCCAAACTCGATGAGGTCAAGGCGATTGATTCGTCGCTGCAATGCACGCTCGGCTCACCCGGCCGCATCCGCTGCGCCAGGGATGTGTATCTGTGCATCGGCGAAGGCGGCACGCGCGAGACGCTGCTCAAGCTGGCCGGCCTGGACTACATCGCGCGGATTGATCCGTTCTATGGGGAGTGAGGCAAGACCTCATTACTCATCTCATCACGTATTCACATCCGCCGCGGCCCATTGGTTTGATCAGACGTTTGGATCACGAGTTGGATGCGCCACACGTTGACGGCGCAGGGTCGCCGCGCAGTCGGGCCAACATCCACGCTCGAACATCAGCATGGGCGTAGCTGTCAATGTTCAAGTGCTTGGCGCCGGGATACGTCTTGAACTGGACGGTGTTGCCAAGATCGCACATGCGTTTGACGAACGTCGCCGTCGTCTCCGGCAGCACGATTGGATCATCGCTGCCTTGCGCCACGAAGATCGGCGCTTGGATAGGCATCTTGCCTGGCGTGTTCTCGGCCAAGCGCGCCGCCCACGCCGGTATCGTGGCCGGGTTGGCTTTGAAGTAAGCCGTCGGCGGCTCAATCAAGAAATCAACGGCTTCGCTGAACAGGCACTTGTTGTAGGCGCTGGCTAAATCCCGTTTGCCCTTCTCGGTCAGCACGCTGTCGAGCGTCGCATCCGGGTAGGTCGTGCTCCATGCGCCGACGATATACATGGCCAGGCCAGTGGTCGCGCCGTGCTTGTCGGCGGCGAAGGTGGCATTGACCAAGTCGGTCAACTCGGCTGCCGGCGCCTCCATCGCCACGCCGGTGATTGTCACGTCTGGCGCATAGCTCGCGGCCATCTCGCCGGCGAAGGCGGCCGCATGCCCGCCCTGCGAGATGCCCCACATGATCGTCTGATCATTGACCGGCACTTGCCCAAAGTTGCGCATGGCCCGAATGGAATCTAGGACGTTGCGGCCCTCAGATGCGCCGACCAGATACGCATATGGGCCGGGCGCGCCCATGCCCTGGTAGTCCGACAGGACGATGGCGAAGCCGGCTTCCAGCATGGGCTTGAGTTCGCGCTCGAACAAGCTGGCCTGGGCCAGGCTGCGCGACAGGACGTTGATGGACGGCGCACAGGCGCGGGCGATGCCGGACGTGCCGTGGGCGACGGCCAGCACGGGATAACCTCCGGCTGGCGCTGGGCTGGCGGGCTGGGCAATCAAGCCCGACACGGCGATGTCGTCACCGGTGGGCGTGGTCGAGTGATACAGGATGCGCCACAGCCTGGCGCCGCCGAGCGCGGTGCTCTCGACCGGCTCGGCCCGGATGATCGGGCCAGGCTGTCCCACAGGCAGTGGGCTGGGCGGTGTGTAGAACGGGTCGAGCCGCGGCGGGGGCGGCGAGATACACGCGCAGAGGAGCGCCGCGATGGGCAGCAAGCGTAAACAGCGTTGCACTGAGTTGCGAGTCATGGGCGTTTTCATTTTGTGGACACCCTATCAGCCGGGCGCGACAAAAGCGTGAAAAGTGCACGCCACGTGAATCAGGCCGAAGACGATTTGTTGGGCTCGCTCTGCTCCATGCATTCCCAGATGCGCTCTTCGGCGCCGTCGAGGTCCAGACAATGCGCAAACATCGCCTGCCACCCGCCGGCGCCATCGTGCGCGGCCTCGCTCGGATATTCGATCAGGATCAGCGCGCGCGAGGCGTCGTGGCCGTCGCGATATAGCGCCATGCGGCGCGCCATCCGCGGCCGATACTGCTCAAGGCAATCACGCCAGGCGACTTGCAGCGCTCGCCAGTCAACGACGCGGGCGCAGAAGGCGATGAGGATCAATGTGGCTTCTCCACCACGACCGAGTTCAGCGGCAAGGCAAATGTGAACCACACGTGGTCTTAGCTTCGCCCGAAGCGTTCGTCGAGCCAGTCGAACACGCGTTGATGAAACAGCGAGCGATTGCCCGATTCGCAATGTTCGCCCGCCCCTTCCGCAGCCGTAAAACTGACGAAATCCTTGGGGCAGGTCAAGGCATCATACAAGCGCTGTGCATAGGCCGCGACCTCGTCGTGATCGGCGAAGCACACGAGGGTGGGACAGCGGATGTGCTCGGCATAGCCTTCCATGGTGAAGTCCCGGCACGCCAGCACATAGTCCAGCGGCGTCGTGACGCCATGCACCAGCATGCCTCGCCGCAGACCCCAGCCGCCCGTGACCTCATGCGCCCGAGCGTCAAGGATGCCTTTCAGCAGACCAAGCGCCGCTGCGTTCCCATGCGGCAGTTGGTGCGCCAGCACCGGCGGCATGCGGTCGGTGACGGCTGCGAACAGGTCGAACTCCCCCGGGTCGGCGATGCAGGCGGCGAGGCGATGCTCCCTGCTGGCAGCACGGGGCGCTAGGTATCCCCCAAAGCTCAACCCCATCAACGCTACCCGGTTCGGGTCAACCGTCGGGCGTGTCAACACATAGTCGAGCACGGGCGTGATCACATTCTCCCAATCCGGCCTGATGTGGAGGCCCTGCTTGATCAGCGCGCCTCCCTGGCCCGGGCCGTCGAAGAACAAGCAGTTGTAGCCACGCCGCGCGGCTGCCGCCGCGTTGAAGAAGTACAGCTCCTCTGCCGTGCCGTCGTATCCCCCAGTGAGGATGAGGGTCTGGCGCGGCTGGCCGCTGTCATCGCCGCTGTTATCGGCCGAGACAAAGTAGCCGGGCAGCGTGGTGTTCGCGTACGGAATCGCGACCGGCTCGATTGCGGGTGAGAACAGGGCCGCAGCTTTCCCGAAGGCGGCCGCTTGCCGCTCATAGGCTTGAACCAAGCGCGGGTCGAGCGGCAACCCCAGGAGGAAGATCGAGGCGGTGCGATGATAGTTGGAGGCGCGCAGAAACGCCTCGCGCGCGCTCACACGATGACCCTTCGCCAGGCATGCGTCGCCGGCCGCCTCGATGCGATCTGCGGTGTCGAGCCATTCCCCATACCAGCTCTCGGCATCGGTCTCGCGGATGCGCTGCGCGGTCGTCAGGCATTCGCCGATGTCGGCGCCGCCGTAGTAGGCATGACTCAGCGCACGGAGGAGCTGAGCATCGAAGAGTTCGTCCTTGAAATGCACTTTCATGGTTGTGTTGCTCCCTTGCTATTGAATGAGATTGAAACCAGCCAAAACCATCAGCATCTGGTTCGGCCCGGACGGACGTCCCCAGCGCGCGAGCACCAGTTGGCTGCCGACTGGGAAGTCGGCCTCGTCGTCGGTGCCATCGCCGTCGCGCAACCAAGTGTGGTGGGCGCGGTCGAAGCGGCGCATGATGCCCTCGGCGTCCACCGACCAAGCGTCGCCAGCCCAGGTGACGGCCACATCGGTTGGCGTGCCAAAGCGAACGGTCGGCGTGTGCGTGAGGATGTCCTCGACGCCGGGCGCGGTTGAGGATGCGGCGCTCGCCGCGACTACGGCTGCGGCTGGCAATGCGACGGTGACGGCCAACGCGCTGCCGATGATGGCGTTGAGCTTGAGGAAGTTGCGGCGCGAGATGCGAACTGTCTCCATGATGAAACTCCATGTGACACGCTTGGGTGTCGCTTCTGACCTGGGTAGCGACTCAGGCCAGAAGCGGTGCCAAACGCACTAGGCAAGCGAAAGGCGATGCGTGCTATCGCCGCCGCTGGCCTTCTGACTGGTGAGCTGAGCAGACGAAGGCGGATGCACCAGGGTGTCCACGAAAGCCGAGAAGCTCAGAATGGCGCTGACGCCGCCGCACAGCACCTTGCCGGCAATCGCCACCACGTCACTAGTGCCGTCGCTTATCGCCTCCTCTTCGGGTTGCAGGTTGATCTCGACCATCGAGTTCAGCGACGAGAAGAAGTTGGCGGTGAAGACGAGACCCTTCGCGCCGTGCGCGTCTTTGTAGTCTGCCGGCCAGACGTCCGCGTAGCAGATCGAGACGACGAGGAAGACGAACCCATACAGGAAGTCGCGAAAGGTCTGCGCGACGATCGTGTTGGACGCAAAGCTAAAGATAAAGCTCATCAGCGGCGTCCACCCTTGGATCGCCCAGAACACCCAGTCCTGCGCCGCCCAATTTCCCCCCTTCCAGGCGAAATTCTCCACCATGCCCAGCGCCCAGCCCAAGACGTCCAACGCCAGGTCGATGAAGGAAGGTATCTTCAGGGCAATGTCGGTCCGGTTGCCGTTGAACGGGATGGAAATGGCTAGCATGAACGCGTCAAAACCGGATGTGATCAACCCCATGATGACGGTGGCGATCCCGCTGAACAGTTGGCCGACGTCGATATCAGCTGCATCAGCCGAGAGTGTCCCCGCAGCCCTGGCCTCGGCGCGGGCCGCGACATACGCCGCCGGCGTCGCCACGCCCGCGATCACCTTCATCAGGACCGTCGTCGGCACCGCCACCATCAAGGCAGCCAAATCCAGCATCGTCAGGGCATCGCCGTGGGTGATGAGTTTGTAGAGGGCGGACACGAACGGGATGTGAATCGGGGTGTTGAGCCAGGTGACGAGCTGGCTTAACAGCGAGTTGACCATTTGGAGGAATGCCCCGGCGACATCCTTCCCGATCTCGATCACGTCGTCGGCCAGCGTCTCGAACACCGCGATGATGTCGGCCATGATGCTGCCCAGGATGGACTTGGAGCTGCCGAGCTTGTTGCCCATGGTGTTGGCCTTGCTATTTACTTGGGCGGGGAAGTCGGCAAAGTCGTTCGCGATCGTCGTGAGCAAGGTGGTGACGAAGTCGTCGAAGATGCCTTTGAGCGCTTTCCCGTCGGGACCCGATGCCGCACCCCACGGCGCACTCCCGGCTGCGGCATTAGCGTGCGTGGAAGACACCCCAGGTGCGCGTCCGGTTGCAACCCAGGGAAAGTATTGGCGGTATGCACTCGGCGCAGGCAAATCTGTCGTCGCGCCGCTCGCATTCTCGTTGGTCTTCTGCTGCATCCACTGGCACTGGCTGGAATTGTTCTGGGGCGACCCGTCGGGGCTGTAGTTGTAGACGTTGTTGGGATTGTTGTTCTGCCCCTGCACGCTCTGAACGGTGGTGCCGGCCGTCTGGCTTTGCGCGCTGGCCATGCTGCTCTGTCCCTTGCCTGAGAGTGCGCTATGCACCGTATCAATGTCGGTCGGCGGTTTGGTTGGATCGTTGAGCAGATTGATTTGCTTGGTGAGCCAAGACTGGAGCCGATCCAGCATGCCGGGGTTGTTGGGGTCGCTGGGGTTCGAAATCTGCTGCTTGAGGCGCCTGTGGTTGGCAAGGATGGCGCCCCAGTTAAACAGCGCGCTCAACCACTCGATGGCTTTTTTGATGTCGGCCACCACGCTCTTGAGGAAGCCCACCACGGCCGTGATTGCATCCTCCACGGACGTGATCACGAGGTTGTAGACGCTCTCGGCCGTGTGGATGACCGTGTTCACCGCATTCACGGCGAACTTCCACGCCACCTTCGCCACTTTTTCGGTCCCCTTCACCACCTTCTTGAAGAAGTCACCGATGCTGGTGATGGCCAGCGTGCCGTCGGCCATCTGAATGGTGACCACACCGGTCGCGACGGTTGACGGCGGTGGCAAGTTCGAGGGCCGTGAGTCGTCGTATGTCGGCTGATAGCTGGTCGGCACCCCCGATGCGCCGGAGATATCCATGGTGAAGACGGGATCCGCGCCGGGCACAAACGGTCGCGTGGTCGGTTGGGTGTTGTCGCTGGCGTAGTTCACGCTCGGCATCGAGGCCGGGAACGCGATGTATTTGTTGGCTGGGGCGTTGGCGCCCACGCCGTTGGGCTTGCTCACACTGGCCTGGTTGCGCGTGCCGATGACGTTGCGCATGGTGGTGGCGATGTTGGTCAGCGACGTGCTGTCCTGGTAACCCGACAAAATCAGTTTTGAGCCGTCGTAGCCGGTGGCGGTGTTCAGATACAGCGTGTCATCCGTCGCCACGCGGGCCGACGATGCGTTGGCCGATAGCGTGCTGGTGCTGGCGCTGCTTTGGCCTTGGACGTTCGCCATCTTGCCTAGGTGCTCGTGGTCGGGGTAGATGACGATCGCCTCGCCCGGCATCATGAAGTTCGCCCACGCATACACCGCCGGGCAGTTCACCAGCGGACTCGTGGTGCTTGACCCCGTGCCCCCCTTCGAGCCGTCGTCGTAGGCGCTGACCGCCAGCGTGACCTTGCCCGACCCATCCGTCTGCACCCACAAAGGCGTGGTCGGGCCGATTTGTAGACGCGTCCCTTGTGAGTCAGTGACGTTCGCCAGATACACGGTGCTCGACGCCCACACTTTGACGGCCTGGTTCACGCGCGGCATCTTGAGCGGGTCGAACAGCGCCAGCGTGATTCGATACGACGTGTCGTTGCCGACGGCTTGACTGCTGGGATCGCTTGGATCGGCCGACGTGTCGTAGTCCTCGACAATCAGCTTGGTGTCGACGTTGAACTCGTGCAGGATCATGTCCATATTCACCGCATACACGTTCTGCTTGCCGTAGAAATAGGCAACGCCGTTGCTCTGGCCCTGATCGAACAGGATGGTGTCGGCGTCGGGCACGGGGTAGATCAGCACGTCGTTGCCCTGGCTGGCCGAATCCACCGAGAAGAATGTCGGCGGCAGCTCCACCCCGTTGCCCTGCGTGGCGAAGTAGATCGCGCCGTCCTCCGCAATCAGGTCTGTGCTGATGGCCGAGCCGGCGTTCAATTGCCACAGGTCGTCCCCGGTCGGGCCGTCGAAGGCATACAGGCTGCCATCGGTCGAGCCGACATACACGGCCGTGCCGATGACGACCGGCTTGCTGTTGATCGCCAGGTTGGTTTTGGCTTTGGACCAGGCGACGCTGCCGTCGGCCAGGTTCATGGCTGTGACCGTGCCATCCGCACAGGTCACATACAGCCGATCTCGATCAAGGGTCATCCCGCCGGACGGGACGTGAGTGGGCCCGCCCGGTGCCGTGCCCCACAGCAAGCTGCCATCGCTCAGGTTAATGGCGAACACCAGGTTGAGGTTGTCGCCATAGCTGGTGGCGAAGTACGCGACCGTGGCCGTGTTGCCGTTGATCTGCGTGCTTTGGATCAACGGGTCGGTCATGAACTTGCCCACGCCGCCGATGCCGGTGTAGCTTTTGACCGTCGTGCCCAGAGCCGTATCCACCCAGAACAACGCCGCGCCCACATCGTTAAATGCATCAACGTAATTCGCGCCGATGACGACGAGGCCGCCAGACTCGACCGGCTTGGTGAGCGTAGTCTGGGCAACGAGCGTGGCCGGCGCAGCCCACACCGGCTGGCCGGTCGTGAAGTCCACCGCGTGCAACTCCACGATCTTGCTGCCACTCGTAGTTTGGGCTTGCGCGGCCACGTACGCCACGGTGTTGCCCACACCGACCGAGGCCGGGATCACCGGCGTGGGGATGGCGCTGTTGTCGTGCACCGAGTAGGTCCAATTCAGGGTGTGATCCTGCAAGTCCAGCGAGCGCAGGTAGTTGCCGGCTGGGCCAGCGTTGCTGGCGGCCACGTTCTCGGCATAGATCAAGCCCTTGGGCGAGATCTGCGGGCCGAGTGGGGCGATGCCGCTGATGGGATACGTCCAGATGCTCTGTGGCACCGGCTGCTGCGATTGCGGGCCGACCGTCTCAATCACCCTGGCGTTGCCAACGACCGCACCTTGCGCGTTGTTGACTTGGTTTCGGATGCCGAGAATGGGCGCGATGCCGAGATACGACAGGTTGCACAGCGCGACCAGGCCGGATTCCGTGCCCGTCAACGTGGCATACATGTTGGCTTGGATGTCGCCGACGCTGCGGGCCACGCTCCACACGCGCACGTCGGTGATCAGGCCATTGAATGGCCCTGTGTTCCCCCCTGGCCCAAGTTGCAGCCCCCCAGCCGAGGTCAGAGTCGCGCTGAGCGTGAACGTCTCGTTGGTCGGCAGGCCGTCTTTGAAGAACGTGACGACGTTGTTGTTGAACGTGACCGCGATGTGATGCCACCCGCCGTCGGAGATGGGCCGCGCGTCGGCCGAGCGCACCGATTCACCCCAATACAGCTCCAGTGTCTCGCCGCCACCGTAGGAAATAAGTGGCGCGCCGGGCATCGCGCCGGACAACAGGATCGTCTGCGGCGTGGTGCTGACGCCTGGCGCATCCGACATCTTGAGCCAGCACTCGAACGTCGCGGCGGTGCTGCTGACCGGCGTCATCGCGCCGATGTCCACATAGTCACCGCCCCCGCCGGGAATCTGGAAGGCATACGTCGGCGAGGCTGGCAGCGCGTCCCACGTCACGTCGGCGTTGGTCAGCGTGCCGGGGACGTTGCCGGTGCGATTGGTGACCGAGTTCGTCGCCACGTTGAAGGCCGAGAACAGGACCAAGTTGGCCGGATAGGTGTTGCCGGAATACGTGTCATACATGTCGGCTTGCACCTGGCTGGCGGTCAGGCTCACCGACCAAATCTTGATGGCCCACATCTGCCCGATGTAGCTGGGGATGCCGTTCCATGTGCCGCCCATAAACACCGGATGCGCCACTTTGTAGTTCGGCGCATCGGTGATCTGCGGCGCCTCGAGCGTGGCGACGCCGTCTTTGTAGACGGTGATCACGCCCCCGGCAAACACCACGGCAATGTGGTGCCACTCGCCATCGCTGATGGGCCGGGTGTCGGCCGAGGTCCAACTGAACGCCGGTTGGCCGGCCCAGGACACGGTGATCTGATCGTTCTGCATCCAGATGTCGGGCGCGGAGTAGGCCGTTTGAAACAGATATTGTGCGGTCTTGACGGTGGTCTTGATCCACAGGCTGAATGCCGCGCCGGTGGCATCCGTGGGGCTGTTCGTAGGATAGTAGACAGGGCTGTAGTCGATCTCGGCCCGACCGTTGGGCTCCGTAAATTCGAGCACGGCGCCGAAGTTGGCCGTGGCGTCGGCGGTTGCGGCTGGGACGATGCGCTGGCGGCCGCGACGCATGGCGCGCGTCAGGGTCTGGGGCAAGAAGGCCGAGGGGGCGGAGGGATGGGTGCTGGTCGCGAGCTTTGCGGCCGCGCGGCGGCCGGTGCGTTTCGGTTGGCGGTTGGATTGAGACATTGCAAATGCTCCTTCTAAACGGTAAACGTCGAAACCAAAGGCTGACGCTTGCTGATAGTCAATCAGAGGAGCGCGATAAAAACGTGAAAAGCGCGTCAGGGTCGTGAAATCGAAGATAATCGCGCTTGGCCGCAAGCAACCTAACCAATGCACGATGGCTCAGTTTGAACTTGCCATACTTGGCACTCCGCAGTTTCACGCTGGTGGTCAAGCCGTGAAGTTTGCCACCCGCAAGGCGCAAGCCCTGTTGATCTTTCTGGCGGTGGAGCAAGTCCCCGTCGCGCGCGAGAAGCTGATTGATCTGCTATGGACCGACAGCGACGTGGCCCGCGGCCAAATGTCGCTGCGGACGACGCTGGCCCAGGTGCGACGTGCACTCGGCGAGCGCAAGCGCGAGCGCGCAACCGCCACACAACCGTTGCTCCTAGCCGAGGTCGGCACGCTGGCGTTTAACTCAGACGCCGACTGTCAATTGGACGTGCGCCTATTGGACAAGGCGTATTCCCTGTCGCGCAGCGTCAAGGTGGGTGCGGTCAGCCCGCGCGAGGCGCGATCCATCCTCCAACAGGCCGTCGCGGCTTATGCCGGTGATTTTCTAGATGGCTTCTCGTTGGGCGATTCGCCCAACTTCGACGACTGGATGAGCCTTCAGCGCGAGAAGTGGCACGCCCGGTTCAGCGCCGTGCTCGACCGGCTGTCGCAGCTCCAGTTCGAGGGCGGCGAGTTTGCGGCCGGCATCGAAACGGCCAATCGTTGGATCAACCACGACCCGCTCAACGAGATCGCCCATCGCCGGCTGATGCAATTGCACCTGGCAGTCGGCAACCGTGCTGCGGCATTACAAGCCTACGAAGCGTGCCAGGCGATTTTGATGCGTGAGTTGAATGCCGTCCCATCGCCTGAAACGGAGGCTCTCGGCGAGCGGTTGCGCACCCAGTCAATCCCGGCGAGCGTGCCTGAGCACGAGCCTGTGCCCGCGTCGAAGCGTCCGCAGGTGACGGCGACACCGCTCATCGGGCGCGTGGAGGAGCATCTTCAACTCGTTCAAGCGTATCGCTTGGCTCGGGACGGCCAGCCGCACGCCCTAGTCATTCAGGGCGAGCCGGGCATCGGCAAGACGCGCCTGGCGCAGGAATTTTTGGGGTGGGCGGTTGCGCAAGGCGCCGCCGTGATACGAGGTGCTGCACACGAGGCGACGTTGAACTCGCCGTATCAAGTCTGGGTGGATGCCTTTCGGACGCAGGTGAACCGGCGCGAGGGCCAAGCCGCGCTGGATGCGCTTGAACCGGCCTGGCAGCAGGCGCTGGCACAGGTATTACCCGAGTTGGCCGCTGCCAACGCCATGGCTTCGCGAGCAAACGCTCCGAACGGCGCCGCGACGATGTCTGCGACTGAGAACGATGGGGCACAGCACAGAGGTCATTTGTTCGAAGCGGCATTTCGTTTTGTTGCAAGCCTGACCCAACCGCGGGCACACAGCGCGATCATCTCGCCCCGAATCGTCTTTCTGGACGACGCGCAATGGGCCGACGCTGCATCGCTCGACCTGCTGCACCATCTTGTGCGCCGGTGCGTCGAAGAATCCTTGCCGATCCTGGTCGTGATGACCCTGCGGGCGGAAGCGACTGATGCGTTTGAGCCAACGTTGACGACGTTGCGCCGTCATGCGACGGTTGAGGCGATGACCCTGAACGCACTGGCACAAGCGGACAGCGAGCGTTTGGTGCAGGCCCTCCTCGCCCAAACGTTTAAGCGAGCGACCTCGACCGATGAAACTGCACGGCAGACCGCGCACTTCTCCCAAACGATGTTTGATGAGACCGCTGGTCACCCGCTTTATCTGCTTGAATCGTTCAAATCGTTGTTTGAAAGCGCTGCCTCGAACGAAGCCTCGAACGAAGATGAACTGGACCTCGCGGCAGAGCTGGCACGCTGGCAAAGCACGCTCGAAGGTTGGTTGGCGCCCGGCGTCAAAGAGGTCATCCGAGCGCGGTTGCGCCGCGTCAGTCCCCAAGCGATGCCATTGATCCATGCGCTGGCGGTGTTGGGCCAACACAACCCCTTGGAGGCATGTCGCCATGCGGCCGGCCTGGGCGAAGACGAGGCATTGAGCCGGTTGGATGAGGCCATCCAGCGTGGCTTGCTGCGCGAGTCGGCCAATGGCGCGATTTCATTTACGCACGACAAAATTCGAGAGGTCGTATACGCCGACCTGACCGCATCGCGCCGGCGTGCCTTACACCGGCGTTCGGCTGAAAGCCTGGAACGGCTATATCCCAACCGCCTGGACGACTATGCGCCGCTCATCGCCCAGCACTTCGACGCCTCGGACGATTCGCGTGCGCAAGCCTACTTTCAACGCGCTGGGGCGGCCGCCGCCAAGGTGTATGCCTATCGCGAAGCGGCAGCCCACTACGCGCGGGCCATCGAGTTGGCCGTTGTGGAGGAACGCGGCCTCGAAGACGGTGAACACCGTGCAACGGCGCGGGCCGCGATTGCCGATCTGCACTTTCGGCTGGCCAGCATGCATATTCAGGTGACACACTATGGCGCTTCTGTTGAAACCGTTCGCCAGTTGGGGGCATTGGCGCGCGAGTGGCAGGATTCGTCGCTGGAGCACCTCACGCAGGTGTGGATCGCACCTAACTTGGCCTTGCCCGGTCCCGACATGCGATTGGACGAAGCCGAGCAGTTGGCTAGGCATATCCTGTCGCAAACGCAGGCCAAGAACTCAGCACTTGACGAAGTGCATGCGTTGCGCACCTTGATGCGCGTCGCACTTTGGCGAGCCCAATTCGATCTGGCCCTGCGCTGTGGGAAAGCAATTCTTGAGGGGTCGGATGTGCAGGCCGATCAGGTTGTATACGCCTATGTGCTCGACGATCTCACCATGATCGAGATGTTTCGGCATGACTTTGACGCCGCCGAACGTTATCAGACCCAAGCCATCACGCTTTGGCAATCGTTAGATCGGCCGGCGCTGATGGTAACCAGTTTGTCGCAAGCCAGCTTTATCGCGACGCGCCGAGGTGAATTCAAATCGGCGGTATCGCTGTCGCAAGAGGCGCTGAGCGTCAGCCAGCGTGCCAACGCTGATTGGCCCACGCGGCTGAGTCAAGCCCATGTCGGGCCGGCCTATTTTGAGCTGGGTCAAACAGACCACGCTATTGAGGTGATGCAGGAAGCGATACAGATCCGTCGTTTGCGGCAGCAGGATGTGACCTACATTCTGACCAGCGCTGATTTGGCGCGCGCCTATGGTTGTCTGGGACGCGCGAGCGAAGGCTGGGAGGTGGCGCATACGGCCTATGAATTCGCAGACCTGAGGATGCGCGAGTGGCGGCCATGCGTCGTCCCCATCCTCGTGCAACTTCATGTGCAACAGCATCAGTTGCCGCAAGCGCAAACGTGGCTGACGCATGGTAGAACGTTGTTGGATGCCGGAAATCCCTGGCCGGCTGCGCATATTTTGCTGGACGCTGCCGAAGCAGAACTATCGCTGGCTCAGGGCGATGCGGCCCATGCCTTGGCATTGAGCTTGGCTTGCGTCACGGCGTGCCGGCGGCAAGGCTGGCGGCAGCAACTACCCCTCATGTTGTTGCTGCAAGGCAGAGCATTGCATGTGCTAGACCGATCAGATGAGGCGCTCCAGGTATTGCAGGAAGCAAGTGATGAGGCGACCGCAACGCATGCGCAATGGAGTCTTGAGCAAATCTCCAATGCAAGGGGCACCATTGATGCGACCTTGCTCAGGCACACATCGTCATTTATGCAAGCGTGCCCTCCAATGTCTCACTCCTAACCCGTCACACGCACCGATACCTGTGCCGGCCTTGACGCGCTCGTCGCCATCTGGAAGCCGATAAACAGGAACACCACGCCGAGGAAGATGCCCAAGTATTTCAGCACCGAGGCGAATTCACTGATCTCAGGCGAGGTCTCGGCCAGCTTGATGAGTGAGCCGCCCAGCGCAGGCAGCAGACCACCGATGGCGATGAAGATGTTGCCCATCACGCGGTTGGGCATGATCTGCTTGCGCAGGAACAGATACGACGAATACACCGCCCCGCCCACCAGCACGACCGTGCCATAGGCGTTCATCACCGGCGGCAGGATGCGCCGCACCGGCGAATCGGGCAGGATGGCGCGGTAACTTTCGGTCAGAAACTTGCCGATGTCGTTGCCGGGCGTGAACGCGGCTGGGTTGAGCGGCACAGATAGCGCCCAGATCAGGCTGATGAAGGCGATGATGCCGACGATGACCGACGTGATCGTCGCAACGTAGGGCCGGCGAACCAGCAAATGCATCGTCCCCTGGGCCAGCACGGCCGCCACCATGATCGCGCCCGACCAGTACCACAGCCGGAAGGCCAGGTCGTTCCAGCCAAAGTTCAGGATCGTCTCGGTCAGGCCGCCGATGAAATACAGGACCAGGCCCAAGCCCCACATGAGCAGGTGCGTGCCGCCGCGCAGGCGATAGCGGTTGAGCACCAGATAGGCAAACACGCCCGACACGATGGCGGTGAGAAAACCGATGATGAAACTCAGGCTCACGATAATGCTCCAGTTGACGAGTTGACGGGTTCCGGACTTACGCAGAACAGTTTCTTCGACGCAGATAAACGCGGATAAACACGTTCCCATCCGCGTTGTCTGCGTGCCTCCGCGTCCGAATGCTGCTCACCTGTGTCAGTCCTGGGGTTGATGAATTAGCGGACAGCCGAGGACACCGTGGCGAAGATGACCAGCGCGACCACGGCGACCATTACGATCAACAGGCCAATGATCGCGGCCGGCACGAGGGCTTTGTATTCCAGGTTCTGCGGCACGCGGCTGACGGGCGCGCGCTTCGCCATTGCAGCGCCGCCGGAAGGCACAGGCTTGCCGACCGGCTCAGACACATCGGCCACCGGCGGCAAGAATTTGAATAACCCACGCGCAAAGATGACCAGCATGAAGAAGCCGACGACGACCACCGGCGCGAACCCCAACATGATGATGAACCGCTCGTCGGCCGACGTTGCGCCCAGCACAAACGGGGCGACGAACCCCGCCAGGACAAACATCGCACCCAGACCGATGCCCCAAGCCGCCTTGACTGGATGAGTGGGCGTTGACTTCTCGGGCAAGCTTGAGCGCGCTGGCATGGGTCGCGCCGCGGCGGGTTTTGGCGTTAAGCTCGCTGCAACTCGATTCGGTTTGAGCGATGCGTCACGCGCCGGCAACATGGCTGTGCCAAGCAGCAGCGCGCCGGTGATGCCGAACAAGATCGTCATGATCAACACATCGCTGCGCTGAGCAGGCGGCACAATGATTGGGATGAAGACGGCCAGGGCAAGCAGCACCCCACCCGCACCCAGATTGATGCGCGCGCGGTTGCGTCCGATCCATTGTGCCAGCGGTGATGGCGATGATGAAGATACCGGCTTCGATGCCACCGCTTGTGGCGGCACGAATGCCGCTGATTTAGCTGTTTGCTCCGATTTAGGAGCAGGTGGAGTAGCGGCACTGGAGGCGGTGATGGAAGCGATGGCTGCGGTCAACTCTGCCGCTGCGTGGCGCGCGGCCTCGCCGTCACCTTCAACCTGCGCGCTAATCTTGAGCGGCTTGCCGCCCAGTTCGACTTCGACTTGTATCCTCAACGCAACCGGCAGCGGATCCATCGCGGGATATTGTGGCATAGCGCAAGAACTTCGAGTAGTGAGGAAAGACAGGCCTGATTGTGAGCAATCACGACTTGACGCATGATACATGTCCGCGTAAGATTTAAGCGCAGTCAACTTTTAGTTTTGATGGTTATTGAAAAGCGATGAAGGCAACAGCGACGTACACGGATCCTGTGGGCGTGAATGACGCGACCCTGCACTATCTCGACGTGATTTACCGGCTGACGCAACACGCTGACGCCGCGAACACGACCGATATTGCCGAGAAGCTGGGCGTGACGCCCTCCGGCGCGAGCGTCATGCTCAAGCGCCTGGCCGAACGCAAGCTCGTGCAGCTCACGCCCTACAAGGGCGCGACGCTGACCCCGCACGGCAAGGCTATTGCCCTGCGCACCATTCGCCGCCACCGCCTGTTGGAGATGTTTCTCAACCAGGTCATGGGTTTTGAATGGCACGAGGTAGACCCGCACGCCCATGCGCTCGAAACCTCGATCAACGAGGCATTTGAAGATCGCATGGACGAGATGCTCGGCCATCCACAACGTTGCCCACACGGCCACCTCATCCCTGCCAAAGACGGCACGCTACCGGCAGTGAAGGACGTGCTGCTGATGGAACAACCCTCAGGCATGAAGGGCGTGGTGCGGTGTGTGGATACCGATAACGGCGATTGGCTGAAGTATCTGGGCGATCAAGGCCTGATGCCCGGCACACCCGTCACACTCAAGAGCATCGCACCGTATGGCGGGCCGGTGACGCTGGAAACGCCCACCGGCGCCGTGTCATTGGGGAGAAACCTGGCCGAGCTCATCTACGTCGAGCCGGCATGAATCATGGATACGTCCGTTCAAACGACACTCACTGATCAATCAGGGGCGGGCATGACACCCGCCTCTGATCTTTTGACGCGACTGCGCGACCGTCTGCCGCAGACATTGACGGCCGAACGCGTCGAAGCAATCTGCGTGGGCATCACCTTCATCGCCATGATGGGAGGGTTGATTGCGACGAACCTGAACGCCAACCCGGCCATCCCTGCCCTGCTTTATCTCATCGCCTATATCACCGGCGGCATCTTTGGCGTGAAGGCGGGCCTGGAGTCGCTGCGGCAATTCCGCATTGATGTGGACTTGCTGATGGTGCTGGCTGCGCTCGGCGCGGTGGTGGTTGGCGCGCCATTCGAGGGCGCGATGTTGTTGTTCCTGTTCTCGCTGTCTAATGTGTTGCAGGCCTACGCACTCGGCCGCACCCGCAACGCCATTCGCGCGCTGATGAAGCTCCGCCCGCAGCAGGCGCTGGTGAAAACTGAGAGTGGCACAGCGCTCGTGCCGATTGAACAGTTGAGTGTGGGTAATCGCATCCTGGTGCGGCCGGGCGAACGCGTGCCGCTCGACGGCATGGTCATGGAGGGCGAGAGTTCGCTCGATCAGTCCACGTTGACCGGCGAGTCCATGCCAGTGCACAAACGAATTGGTGATGCGGTATTCGCCGGCACGATCAACCAGAGCGGCAGCCTGGAGGTGAAGGTCACAAAGCTGGCGCAGGACTCCACCATCGCCAAGCTCATCAAGCTGGTCGAAGAAGCGCAGAGTGAGAAGGCGCCCACCGAGCGCTTCCTCGATAAGTTCGAGCAGGTCTACGCCGTCGGCGTCATCGTCTTCACGCTCCTGCTCATCGCCGTGCCCACGCTGCTGATGAGTGAACCGTTCGACACAGCGTTTTACCGCGCCATTACAGTCATGGTCGTGGCATCGCCGTGCGCGCTCATCATCAGCACACCTGCCGCGATCCTGTCGGCCATCGCCAACGGCGCGCGCAAAGGCATCCTGTTCAAGGGTGGCGCGCACCTGGAGCAGGCGGCGACGATTGATGTGGTTGCGTTCGACAAAACCGGCACGCTGACCGTGGGCAAGCCCACAGTCACCGACGTGACGATCATCCCGCTGGCGCAGCACTTGCACGCTGCTCACCCCGGCATGCCGGCGCATGTCCGCGAGGATCAGGAGAACATCCTCCTCACCCTGGCCGCCGCCGTAGAAGCCAAGTCCGAGCACCCACTGGCGTTGGCCATCGTAGACACGGCGCGCCACCGCGGCTTGCTATTGCCCGAGGCGACCCAGTTCGTCAACACCACCGGCAAGGGTGTGCGCGCGCGCGTGGCG
>Ga0224722_1000182_pt1 | contig 35960 bp, 34 predicted proteins | sample Balambano_FR1_Me_FD_161646 | JGI IMG/M metagenome (GOLD analysis project Ga0224722, IMG submission 161646) | Freshwater sediment microbial communities from Lake Towuti, South Sulawesi, Indonesia - Balambano_FR1_MetaG | ecosystem: Environmental > Aquatic > Freshwater > Lake > Sediment | place...
GGATGCTGGCGTACCCATTATCAAACCCGTTAGTGGAGCGGCGATGGGGCTGATTAAGGAAGGCGAGGAAGTCCGCATCCTGACCGACATTCAAGGCATTGAAGATTTCCTCGGCGACATGGATTTCAAAGTGGCAGGTACGGATTCTGGCATCACGGCGCTGCAACTGGATATGAAAATTACCGGATTGCCGATGGAGGTGATTGCCCAAGCTATCAACCAGGCCAAACCCGCCCGTCTCCATATCCTCAGCAAAATGCTGGAGGCGATCGACACGCCGCGAGAAGAGTTGTCCAAGTTTGCGCCCCGCCTGCTGACGATCAAGATTGACCCCGAACTGATCGGGATGATCATTGGTCCGGGTGGCAAAACCATCAAAGGTATCACCGAAGAAACCGGAGCCAAAATCGACATTGAAGACGATGGCACAGTTACTATTTCGGCGGTGGATGGCGAAAAGGCGAAACGGGCCAAAGGCATTATCCAGGGCATGACTCGCAAGCTCAATGCGGGTGATGTCTACGCTGGCAAAGTGACTCGCATCATCCCGATCGGGGCGTTTGTGGAGTTCCTTCCGGGCAAAGAGGGCATGATCCACATTTCCCAACTGGCAGATTACCGCGTCGGTAAAGTGGAAGACGAAGTAACTGTCGGTGATGAGGTGATTGTGAAAGTCCGCGAAATCGACAACCGGGGGCGGATTAACCTGACTCGTTTGGGCATTCACCCGGATGAGGCAGCCGCAGCACGAGAAGCCGCAGCGGTGCAATAAGGTTTCTTCTAGTTAACTGAACCTTTAGATGAAGGCGTGCTGGGCATGCCTTTTTCTTTTTCTCAAGGAGTTTTGTAGTCTAGGTAACGATTTGAGAGCGATCGCCCGTTGATAATCCTCCCTAATTCATCATACGAGCGGCAAAATTTCCCCCTTGCGGGGAACGGCAAATCTTGGCTCTCCTGATAATATTAAGAAAAGTAAAGGTGAATTCCAGGCTAAGAAAAGTCGTTCTTGTCCGATGAATTAACCGTTAACGCTACTCCGTGAGGTTACGTTTCGTGACTGCTTTGTTACTCTCTCAAAAGCTTGAAGAAAACTTAATTGCCGAATTTTTCCAGCAATCTGTTGGAAGTTGGCGATCGGAACGGCGGTATTACACCCTGCCCGATGGCGAAACCAAGGAGATGGTCAGTCAAATTACGATTCGCTATTTGGAGCAGGATAGTCCAGAGCTGCAACACCTGGCAAACTTGCATGAGTTACCCCAGGAAACCTTGCTCTTTTGCGGGGCGGAAGTAACCTGGGATAGCCAAAACTCAGATACTGGACGCAGAGAATCTCGTGGTTCTACCTTGTTTGGGGCACGAGGAAATATCCTGTATCGCGATCGCGGCTTTGCCACCCCCAAACCTGTCACCGCTGACTATCATTTCACCAACCCTCAAACCCTCTGCTTGCGCACAGAATACAAAGGTTCAGTGTTTGAAGAAGAACTAAAATTGGTCGGCAGCCTCTACCGCACCCGCCAAACCATCATTTCCCGTGCTGGCGAACAGCAAATGATCGGCCAATACCTGGAAAAGCGCATTGCTTGAACCTCTCCTAAACTCCTACAGGCTGACAGCGCTTCAAGTAGAACTTTGTTCCGCTTGAAGCGCTAACCGTGTGAGGGGAAATTTTCGATTGCGACCCGGATGGGTTCTGCAAAGCATGTCTTGTTGCGGGGACATTCCATAGAACGTCCCCTAACGGTGCTAGAAGACTCCCAGAACATGAAAGACCTTTTGCACCTCTCTCCAGCCGTCTCCGAACTTTGTATCGAAATCAGTTACGTACTGATAACGCTCATGCGCATCGATCGATCGCAGTTCATAGACTGGAATTGTTCTCAGCGAAGGGCTGGAGGTTTTGAATGCCCAAAAGGTTGGACCTTCGTATTTCCACCCCGGCTGGTTCAAATTTGCGTCTGTCGAATATCTGTACCGGAAATACGGTTTTTCCGAAACATAGCGATAAACCGGTTGAGTGCCTGCTTGACTGGAATCAAAGGTTAAAAACCCTTTCCAGGAATTGGTCCAGCCATCATTTTTGCCAAAATCGGCTTCGGGTGAATAGGCAAACGCGCCGACATTGTCGCTAGTAAATTTGTGAACCGGAATCGCAATAATTTTTTGAGCCATAGGTCCCTTCTTGGTTGTGCATAACTTTCGCGGAGAACCTTGACCTGCGCAGGTTGTTTTTCTCTGAAGATTGCTACAACCGGGACTTGAATTGTTTCTGACGCGATCGCTTACCCAGAGGGGTACTCTTTGGCCTTCTGCTCTCTGCCTTCTTCTTGCCTCTACCCCTTATGGCACAATGAAGAACAGTCCATAACTGTAACTAACTCTTCAGGTAAGCCCGTGATCACTGCAAACGCACCCACTACTGAAAATGGTCGGTCTGTCCAGCCGACTATTCGTCGTCGCCCCGTATTTCCATTTACGGCGATCGTCGGGCAGGATGAGATGAAACTGGCGCTGCTGTTGAACGTGATTGATCCCAAGATTGGTGGTGTCATGATTATGGGCGATCGGGGAACGGGTAAATCCACTACCATTCGGGCTTTGGCCGATCTGCTACCGGAAATTGAAGTTGTGGCAGACGATCCATTTAATAGTTGCCCTCATGATCCTGAACTCATGGGGGATGAAGTCAAGCAGCGCAAAGAGCAAGGCTTAGACATTCCCACCACGTTAAAGAAAGTGCAGATGGTGGATTTGCCTCTTGGCGCAACAGAAGATCGGGTTTGCGGCACGATCGATATCGAAAAAGCCCTATCTGAAGGCGTGAAAGCGTTTGAACCGGGGCTACTAGCCAAAGCGAATCGTGGCATTTTGTATGTGGATGAAGTTAATCTGCTGGATGATCACCTCGTAGACGTGCTGCTGGACTCCGCTGCTTCTGGTTGGAACACGGTGGAGCGAGAGGGGATTTCGATTCGGCATCCGGCGCGGTTTGTGTTGGTTGGCTCTGGCAACCCGGAAGAAGGCGAATTACGGCCCCAATTGCTCGATCGTTTTGGAATGCACGCCGAAATTCGCACGGTCAAAGAACCAACTCTGCGGGTGCAGATCGTGGAGCAGCGCACCGAGTTTGACCAGAATCCCCAGGCGTTTTTGGAAAAATACCAAGCCCCGCAAGACGAGTTGCGCCAAAAGCTGGTGGAGGCGCAAGAGCGGTTGAAATCGGTAGAGATTGATTACGACCTGCGCGTGAGAATCTCCCAGGTTTGCTCTGAGTTGGATGTGGACGGACTGCGAGGCGACATTGTGACGAATCGGGCGGCCAAAGCGCTGGCGGCGTTTGAAGGTCGGGAAGAGGTGACAGTTGATGATATTCGGCGTGTCGTCACTCTATGCCTGCGACATCGGCTGCGGAAAGATCCGCTGGAAGCGATCGACTCAGGGTACAAAGTGGAAAAGGTCTTCAATGCGGTTTTCGGCGCAGTGTAACCATCATGATTCCAATGAGTTGAAGTTGTGAGAACGTCTGCTCTCTGGCGCGATGTGCGATTTTGGCGATTTGCCGGACAGGCGATCGCCGTGATTTTCGTCCTTTTCTTACTCGGCTTTCTCTGGGCCAACCTCAACCGCAACCTGGCGCAACTCGGCATCCGACCCAGTTTTCGCTTTCTCCAATCGCAAGCGGGGTTTGCGATCGGTGAATCTCTCATCCCCTTCCAATCCTCCGACTCCTATGGGCGGGCTCTGCTAGTGGGGTTGCTGAACTCTTTGTTGGTTATCGTTACCGGCATCGTCGTGGCGACACTCGTAGGAGTAACGGCGGGCTTGGCGCGGCTATCCAGTAATTGGCTGGTGCGAAAGTTGGCACTAATTTACGTTGAAGTACTGCGCAATACGCCGCTGTTGCTGCAATTATTTTTCTGGTATTTTGCCGTCTTTCTGTCCCTTCCAAAGCCCGATAATCCGGTGCGCTGGTTGGGATTTAACTTCAGCAATAACGGCATTACCCTACCTGGCGGCCTGCAACTTTCCCCCGAATTTTCGGCGTTGCTGTTGGGACTGGCTATTTACACGGCTACTTTCATTGCTGAAATCGTCCGGGGGGGAATTCAGTCTGTCCCGAAAGGCCAATGGGAAGCCGCTCAATCATTGGGACTCAAACCTGCTCAACGGATGCGGCTAGTCATCTTTCCTCAGGCGCTGCGGGCGATCGTGCCACCGCTGGGCAACCAATATCTCAACCTGGCCAAAAATTCTAGTTTAGCGATCGCGGTGGGCTATCCCGATCTCTACGCCGTCGCCTCCACCACCTTCAACCAGACGGGCCGAGCGGTAGAAATTATGGTTTTGATCAGCCTCACTTACCTCACCATTAGCCTGCTCATTTCGCTGTTGCTGAATCTTTATAACCGTCGTGTGCAACTGGTGGAACGATGACCTCCAAACCCCTGCCGCGTCCATCCCGTTCCTCGGCTGCAATTCGTCACTGGTTGCAGCGCAACTTATTCAATGGTTGGTTCAACAGTCTGCTGACGATCGGCCTTCTCATCCTAATAGGTTGGACTGCCACCAATCTCATCCGCTGGGCCACGACTCAAGCTCAATGGATTGTTATCACCACGAACCTGCGTCTGATCCTGGTGGGACGTTACCCCGTTGACCAACTCTGGCGAGTCTGGACGGTCTTGGCGATCGTCTTAGGGTTGATTGGATTCTGGGTAAGCAAAGGCCGCGGGCAAAAGGCAAAAGACAGAAAAATCGAGGAGCAAGAGCGCGCGGGTGCAGAGGAACAAGGGAGTCAAGAAGACTTTGATATTGCTTCTCCCTCATCCCCCGTGTTCCTCCTTTCTCGCCTCCACCCCATCACGCTCCTTCCCCTCGCCTTCCTCCTCATCCTCTGGCTCCTGGGGGGCGGTTTGGGTTTGCCCAGAGTTGGCACCAATCTATGGGGTGGTTTATTGTTGACGCTGGTTGTAGCCATCATCAGTACGGTGCTGGCCTTTCCCTTAGGGGTGTTGCTGGCATTGGGACGGCAGAGTTCGCTACCCGTGGTGCAAGGCTTTTCTACGCTCTATATCGAACTCATGCGGGGGTTGCCCCTGATTGGGATTTTGTTCATGGCGCAGATGATGTTGCCGCTGGTACTACCAGGACAACCGAATATCGATCGCGTGGTGCGGGCGATCGCGGGTTTAGTGCTGTTCAATGCGGCGTATCTGGCGGAAAGTGTACGGGGCGGGCTGCAATCGATTCCCCGAGGACAAACGGAAGCCGCGCGAGCCTTAGGCTTTAACCTCCCCCTGACGTTGTATCTGATCATCCTGCCGCAGGCATTGCGCATTGCCATCCCGGCGATCGTCGGTCAATTCATTTCCTTATTCAAGGACACTTCCCTACTAGCTCTGTTTGCTTTATTGGAACTCACTGGCATTGCCCGTTCCATTCTGGCGCAACCGCAATTTTTGGGACGCTATGCCGAAGTTTATTTATTTGTAGGGCTGCTCTATTGGGCCTTTTGCTACACCCTGTCCATGTTGAGTCGTCGTTTGGAATCCAGTGGTGGGTCAAATCACAGCCGCCATACAACTCGTTAGCCCAACACGTTTTTCGTAACCATTTCGCTTTACAATCTTGGCAACTCCTTTTGCCCTTATCCGCCTGGTTTTATGAGTATTGGATATCTTGCCCTGGTTCTACACGCCCATTTACCGTTTGTTCGCCACCCAGAAAGTGATTATGTTTTAGAAGAAGAATGGTTATTTGAAGCCATCACCGAAACCTATATCCCTTTGATTCAGAGCTTTGAAGGACTGAGGCAGGATGGAGTCAACTTTAAGCTCACGATGAGTTTGACACCACCACTTGTCTCCATGTTGCTGGACCCACTGTTGCAAGAGCGGTATAACGAGCATCTGGCCAAACTGGAAGAACTGGCAGAAATGGAGCTCGATCGCAACATCCACAACGGACATTTGAAGTATCTAGCAGAACACCACGCCAAAGAATTCAACGGCGTTCGCCAGACCTGGGAAAAATATGGTGGCAACTTGGTCAAAGCGTTTAAGCAATTTTTTGATAGCAACAACCTCGAAATCATTACCTGTGGCGCAACTCACGGCTACTTGCCACTCATGAAAATGTATCCCCAGGCGGTCTGGGCGCAAATCAAAGTCGCCTGCGACCATTACACCGAAACTTTTGGGCGTGCCCCATCGGGGATCTGGCTACCGGAATGCGCTTACTACGAAGGCTTGGAACGGATGCTGGCCGATGCTGGCTTGCGCTACTTTCTCACCGACGGACATGGCATTTTGTACGGTCGCCCCCGGCCCCGGTTTGGCACCTATGCCCCAGTATTTACCTCAACTGGAGTGGCCGCATTTGGCCGTGATCACGAATCATCTCAGCAGGTGTGGTCCTCCGAGGTGGGTTATCCAGGTGCGCCTGAATATCGTGAGTTTTACCGGGATCTAGGCTGGGATGCGGAATACGAATACATCAAGCCTTACGTCATGCCCAACGGTCAACGCAAGAATGTGGGCATCAAGTATCACAAAATTACGGGCCGCGGCTTAGGGCTAGGCGATAAAGAACTCTACGATCCCTACTGGGCTAGAGAAAAGGCGGCGGAACATGCCGGCAATTTCATGTTTAATCGGGTGCAACAGGTGGAGCATCTCTACGGCATTATGCAGCGCAAGCCAATCATCGTTTCACCTTATGATGCAGAACTATTTGGGCATTGGTGGTACGAAGGACCCTGGTTTTTGGATTATTTGTTCCGCAAAACCTGGTTTGACCAGGGTACTTATGAAATGACGCACCTGGCCGATTACTTGCAGGCGCATCCTACACAACAGGTGATTCAACCGGCTCAATCCAGTTGGGGGTACAAGGGATTTCACGAGTACTGGTTAAACGAAACCAATTCTTGGATCTATCCTCACTTGCACAAAGCTGCCGAACGAATGATTGAGCTTTCGACTCGCAATGCAGCGGATGAATTAGAAACTCGTGCTTTAAATCAGGCGGCCCGTGAGTTACTTTTGGCGCAATCTTCTGACTGGGCGTTCATTATGCGGACTGGAACCATGGTGCCCTATGCGGTTCGCCGGACACGATCGCACCTGATGCGTTTCCACAAACTGTATGAAGATGTGCTGGCGGGCAAAATTGATGCTGGTTGGTTAGAAAAAGTGGAGGCGATCGACAACATCTTCTCGAATATCAACTACAAAGTTTATCGACCGTTATAACGGGGCCGCGACTTTGTGAAGTATCAAATCAGTCACATCACGGAATACCACTACGCAGAATCCGTTATTCTGCAACCGCACACCATTCGGTTGCAACCTCGGAGTGATAGTAGTCAGATTTTGCATGCTTTTGACCTGCAAGTTTCACCCCAACCGCAGCAACTCTCTCATGTCATTGACCTGGATGGCAACACGATCGCCAAAGGCTGGTTTGCGCCCCAACCGACGCGATCGCTTACCATCCAAACCGTTTCTCAAGTTGAAACGACTCGCATCAATCCCTTCGATTACCTGCTAGAACCCTGGGCAACTCAACTGCCGATCGATTACCCAACGTTGCTGGCAGCCCAGTTACAACCTTATTTGACCGGGCAACATCCTAGCCTCGCCGCGATCGATCCAACCGTGATGCAATTCGCACAGGAACTATGGATTACTTCTGAAGGCAACCCCACCTGCTTTTTGGGGCATTTGAACCAACAAATATATCAGCATTGTCAGTATGTGTTGCGGGAAACTGGCAACCCCCTGCCGCCGGGAATTACCTGGTCACAAAAGGCGGGTTCGTGTCGAGATTATGCGGTGCTATTTATGGAAGTGTGCCGTGCGATCGGGCTAGCATCCCGTTTTGTCAGTGGCTATCAAGAAGGCGATTTAGATAATCCAGACTTTCATCTCCATGCCTGGGCGGAAGTTTACCTGCCTGGTGCTGGTTGGCGGGGCTATGACCCCACACAAGGATTGGCCGTTAGCGATCGCCATGTGGCGCTGGCTGCCAGTCCGTTTTCCAGTTATGCTGCACCTGTTTCGGGTTCCTTCAATCCCGGTGGCATTTCAGCCCAAATGACCTATCAATTGATAATCCAGGCCATTTAATCATTAAGACCAGTTGCCCCGAGAAGGTAAGAGCGCCATCATCCCATAATCCGTTTGCACTAAATCAACAGATGGCGATGAATCATGGAAATCAACCCAAGTTATAAATCATCTGGATTAGTGTATGGATCGACATTTGGGTCTCTGAAAGGTTTTGGATCAGGGTTCGTGTAAGGAGCCAAATTTGGATCTGCATCAGGGTCAGGATGCGGATTAGTGTAGGGATCAACGTTGGGATCTTCAAAGGGTACAGGATGGGGATTGGTATAAGGCGCGGTGTTTGGATCCGTTGTCGGATCTGTGTCAGGTTGAGGAGGAGCAGACGTTAGTCGGATGGCACTCATTTCTCGCATCTCCCATTCTTTTGAACTGAATACAAACGGTAGCCTGGCTCTTGTTTGATGATACAGGTAGGAGAAATCCTTCATGGAAAGCAAGACTTTTCAATGTCAATTCAATGTCAATTCTTAAAAAGAATAACTAATACCGACCTTCGGTAAGGGGGGGACGAGGGGGAAAGGTTGGGAAAGGGCAAATCTGTCGCTTTCTCATAAATTTATCAGCTTCGGCAGCAAAATCCAGCACGCAACTTGGCCACTTACTCAGCAGCAAGGCAAACTTAGATTACATCATTGGTTCCTATGATGGAAAGGGAAACAGTTTTTCTCCAACCCCTGTACTATTAAGGGCATGGCTACTTCTCCCTCTGACCCTTACAAAAGTCGCATTGTTCGCGGTGTGGTGCGTCAAGCTAGACGACTCCTTGATCGCAGTCAGCGAACGATCCGGCAAGTTCAGGTGGCAGCTAGTTGGAGCGCTCAAATCTTGTTATATCCGGTTTATGCTGTGTTCCAATCGGGACGCTGGGTAGGGAAAAAAATTGAACAGGCTCAACAAACCACGCAGCTTCGAGAACTTGAACCCACACTAGAGGTCATTCCTCTAACTAAAGATGGAGCGGAATTTACTTCCAGTACGCCCATACAACACGTGTTGCAAACAGTACAGAAGTTTGAGTTACCCGCATGTTCAGTAGCGATCCATACGCCTGTCGCCATTCGCGCGATCGCATCTTTGCTTGCCTCAAAAGCTCTCGTTCTCGTTACCAATCACAATCAAATTTTGGAGATTGCTGATTCTCAGCAGCAAACTTGGTTGAAGCAGCGCATTGTGTATGAAATCGCGCTGTTTAATCGGCAGTACCGATCGCAGCGCTCTTTGGGTCAGCGTTTGCAGAGAGTGATCACCGGCCTTCGCTCAACCTTTCAACAGCGACTTTCGCCAGCGCCACCATCCCCGTCATCTTTAGCTGGAGAACATAGAACCTCACTAGTTCCATTAGCGCTCACCTCCGATCTCGTTATCCAGCGATCGCTTCAGGTTGTATCGAGTTGGTTGGTAACTGCCGAGACTCCAAGCTTAAAGCTGTCAGATGGCAGTGCGATCGCTCAAACGGATGCTTCCACTCCAGTACCGACATCCACAATTCAGATTCGAGGTGTTGCTTCATTGCTGTCTCCACGTCGGTTGGTTCTAGTGGCCGAAGATAATCAGGTGTTAGACATTCTCACATCGGCACAACAACACCATTTACAACAGCGGATCGCCTGGGAAGTGGCAACTTATCGACGCTACCTGGGTTTGAAGCACCAATCTAACCAGCTTGTGCCCCTCCACCCTGCGGCTCAATCTCAGCTTCTACTCAAACCAGTACAAGCTTTTCAAGCCCTCATGACCTGGATGCAGTCAGGTGCAGTGGCTGTTACTGTCAACTTATTTCGGGAAGCATCCTGGTTGCCACGGACCTTCCCATCCACCAAGCTGTTCAATGCTGCTCTCCGTTTACCGCAGCCTCAACCCTACGCTGCTGCACAAAATTCCCTCACATTGGCCAATTCAGAGATGATCGCGCCAGCTCCCTCAGCTCAAATTCTCATCCAACCATCCTCGATCGACTTAACCAGTAAGAATTTAGCCACCAACACTCCCGCACTGGAAGTTGCAAGTCATGCTCACCGCCTTGCATTAGATAGTTACCCCGCGTCTAACGCCAATTACGTTGATACCGAAGTGACCTGGGTCGATTATGAGTACAGTTGGCTGGAGCGCTTGATGCGATGGTTAGATCACTGCTTTCTGTGGTTTGAAACAGTGATTACAACCCTGTGGAAAGCCCTCAAGCGAATTTAGCCAACTAGCCCCAGCATTGGGAATCTGGACATTTAGCAATTTCGTCTCGAATACTCCGGAGCGATCGCCCCTGGTTCCATTCCTGAACGTAGTTCAACACATCCTCTGGGTTGGCATCCCGACCAGCAAACTCTCGAAAAAAGCCTTGAATTGCAGATACAGCTTGAGTTTGGCTGGCTAACCTGCGATACGCATATCCATCTACATAGCGCTCAAACTGCTGCAGCTTTAATTCTGTAGCAGGATATCGCTTGCTTGAGGAGGGGGTTGAACTGCGTGAGAATAACCCGGTTAAAGAATTTAGCCGTTTCATTTTTCTCCCTCCTATAGGCCACAACACCCATAGTTTGACAGGAGTCACCATGCTGAGTCGTCCCCTGCATGGACTAAACTCTATCCTCCAATCGGCTGAGATACGAGCTAGCCTATCTCATCACCCTTACTGTTCTGGCGTGGCTTCTGAATCGCCGCCAGATTTAGCATTGGGATTGGGAATGTCGAGCGGTTGCATGGATGCGAGCGATCGCGTACAGACCCAATGGCTGGGAACTGAAGCTGGCCAACCCATCCGTACTGCTTCCGGGCAGATCGTATAAATGGTTAGCTGGCAATCAATCATCTGGAAACCAGCTCTATCAACCTGCTTGAGTCCCTGCTTCCAAATGGAGTCGTTTTCAAACTCGATCGTTCGGTTGCACTGGACACAAACTAAATGATGATGATGGTGAGGAGAAGCCGAATTTAACTCGTAGTGTTTATGTCCTTCTGCTAGCTCCAGTTCTCGCAGAATTCCCATACGAGTCATCAGTTTGACAGTCCGATAAACAGTGGACAAACTAACGCCTTCTCCCCGCTGCACCAACAACATATGCAGTTCTTCAGCACTCAGGTGATTTCCTCGCGGCAAGTTTTGAAAGACTTGTAGAATAATCTCCCGTTGGGGTGTGAGCCGCCACCCTTTAGAATTTAACTCAGACTTAAGCGAACCCGCGGTGTAAGTTAACATAATTGCTTCTGCAATAGAGGCTTACGCATGATGCTGAAATGATAGTTCTAACTTGTACTTAATTGCAACAAGATGATTCTATTGCAAATAAATTGCAGAAGTAAGCGTTGTTTAGAAAACCTCGATCGCTCGACTAGGACGCTGATTTGGGGGGGACTTTTGCGCCACGGTATTTTAATTCCGGAGCAGTAGACGGTTTATCTGAGGACGTGATTGCCTGATCAAGCGATCGACCCTCTACAGAGTAATTTGCACCTCGATACGACAATGTAGCCGAGGGCGAAGCAGGCTGGTTCGCTGCTGAGTTGGAATAAGGGGCACCCCGGTAAAGCAATTCCGGCTCCTGTTGAACCAGAGGTGAATCCTGCTGAGCCGAGCTTGCTCCAGATAAGCTGGGGTTGTGTTGAGTGTTAATTGCCTGAATAACGGTTTCTGACGAGTAGCCGTCTGCAGCGGGCATCAAGCGCCAGATGATGAACAGAGTCACCACTAGAACGGAGCCTAACACGTACCACGGAACGGAGAATAATGCAACCACGCTGGCGACCACCAATCCACAAATCAGCATGATTTGGCAAATAAATTGAAGAATTGTCATAGCTCGCGTCTAACTCCCTGTATGGGCGGAGCATTTCTGTGGAAGGTTACGTTCACCCCTCAAAAAGCCCCGATTGATCATCTTAACAACTCCAAAGATGGGTGAAGTAGAACGCGATACAAGTCGCAATTTTTCTCTCAAACTCTTATTTTGGTCAGCAGAATTTCTAGAGAACATCACCCCTAACCTCTTTATTTTTACGCCCACAGCAGCAGGTTCAACCACTACATCTACAGTTCCCCAAAATTTAGTTCTGACGAAGTAAAGATCTATCCCCAATATTTGTGGAAGAGCCTTGGTTCTCACTCAAACGCGATCGCAAAGGAGCGGGAATTTCGTTGATTGGGGGTTCGTCCGGCTAAATCTAGCTTTGGTCAGAACGCTTAGAACTATGGATTAAATAAAGTGGCATCGCCGTCTCGGCTGTGAGTACAGGCAGGATGCCCATTCCACAGAGGTTGCTACTTTATTTAATTCTCATTTCTTAGAGCAAGTTAAATTCCCGGAAACCCGATTCTGGGTAGGCGTTCTAACTCGCCTTCGCCACATTTCACAGAGCTACGGCTATAAACGAAGCGAAGTGAAGTATCGAGGGAATTCTTTGGTGCCGCTCAGAATGACGACTTTTTGATGTTAATAACTCCTATTCCTAAATATCTCGTAACGACTTAAACCTGCTGGCAATTGATGGAACGCTAAATTCGACTTGTTCTGGGATTAGGGTTAATTTAACGGCCAGAAACTTTGAGAATTATTTGCATGAGTCTTGAAGTGGTACAAGGAATCTCGTATGCTTCTTTTCTGAAAGCTGTTCTCAGTAACAAGTTAGGGAAAAACAAGAAGAATGATTATGAAGAGGCGCGTTTTTTTGGCGGCTGGCACCGCAGCAACGATCGTGGCGGCTGGTGGACTAGGCAACCATCTTTCTGTTGAAGCACAGGCGAATCGCACCATCAACCTGTACTCAGCCCGTCACTACGATACAGACAACTCAATTTACGAAGGGTTTACCCAAAAAACTGGCATCCGCATCAACTTGATCGAAGCACCTGCCGATAAGTTAATTGAGCGGATCAAGAGCGAAGGAGCAAATACTCCGGCAGATGTTTTATTAACAGTTGATGCCGGAAATCTTTGGCGTGCCCAAGAAGCAGGATTGTTGCAACCTGTTTCATCTAAAGTGTTGCAATCAGCAATTCCGGCAAACCTGCGCGACCCTCAAGGTCACTGGTTTGGTTTCTCCAAACGGGCACGAGTTATTGTCTACAACAAAGATCGAGTCAAACCTTCAGAACTATCCACCTATGAGAATTTGGCCGATCCTAAATGGAAAGGACGGATAATCAGCCGTACATCCAGCCATGTCTACAACCAGTCATTGACAGGTTCAGTGTTGGCAGCCCACGGTGGCAGCAAGACGGAGGATTGGGCAAAAGGACTCGTCGCAAACTTTGCCCGCCAACCGCAAGGAAATGATACGGCTCAAATCAAAGATGTTGCTGCTGGCATCGCAGATGTTACGTTCGTCAACACGTACTATGTACCCCGCTTGATCAAGTCGAGCAAGTCGGAAGATAAAGCGGTTGCAGCTAAGATCGGCGTGTTCTTCCCAAATCAAAAGGACCGGGGGACTCACATCAATATCAGCGGCGGCGGAGTGGTAAAAACCTCTAAAAATCGGGATGCTGCCATTCAGTTTCTGGAATATCTCACCACTCCGGAAGTGCAAGCTATTTTTGCGCGGGGCAATAATGAATATCCTGTGCGGGCTGGAGTGTCGATCGATCCAGTGTTGGCTAGCTTTGGGACGTTCAAAGAAGATAAACTCAACGCTGCAGTTTTTGGGCGCAATAATGCTGATGCCCTAAAAATCATGGATCGGGCCGGTTGGAAATAGTCTGATTTTGGATTTCTGATTTTGGCTGGGGATGCTGGCGATTGCCTTACCTTCATCCCCCATGCTTGATTACTCCTTACACCGGGCAAGGGCAGTTAAATCGGCTCTTGCCTTTTTTCGTGATGTTATGTAGCTTTGGTCAGAACGCTTAGGACAAGGAAAAAGCTGAAAAGCCAATGCTGGCTAGGCTCTCTGACTTACCTGCCACGTTCCACCTGGCTACGGCTATAAATCCACAACCACTTCATCTCTGTGACACAATGGGGGGCGATAACAGCAAGAGCAGAAACTGTGTTGAGGAGTGATCGATTCATGAAATGGAATCAAGCATGGATGAATGCCGTTCAAGCGATCGGCGGCAAGCAACTTCAACGTCTACCGGCTGTTGTTCTAATTGTGGCGGGGTTGGTGGCTGGCAGTCGCTGGCTACCGGATCAGGCAGGGGCAGCAGAAATTTCGCCGCAATTGAAAGAACAGGTATTGCAGATTATTCGTGAGAATCCAGAAGTCATCCTGGAAGCGGTGCAAGCCTATCAGCAACAGCAACGGGAACGAGAACAGCAGGCCCGTCAGGCATTGTTGCAACAGGCAAAAGCAAACCCGGCAACACTGATTGGTAATTCTCCCACCCAAGGTGCCAAGCATGGCAGGGTAGTGCTGGTCGAATTTTCGGATTTTCAATGCCCCTTCTGCGCTAGAGCGAACACAACCCTCAAACAGTTTATGGAGAAGCACGGCAATACGGTGACATTGGTCTACAAGCATCTACCACTCACTGGGATTCATCCAGAAGCGCTCCCAGCGGCAAAAGCAGCGTGGGCGGCAGGGCAACAGGGCAAATTCTGGGAATTTCATGATGTCTTGTTCACCAAGCAAACAGCTTTGGGTGAGCCGCTATATCGGGAAACGGCAAAGGTGCTTGGGTTAGATATGCAGAAATTCGATCGCGATCGGGCCAGTCAAGCCGCTGCTACCGCAGTTGCACAAGATCTAGCGATGGCAGAGACGTTAGGGATTGAGGGCACACCATTTTTTCTTATGAATGGAGAAGTGCTGGCAGGAGCCGTATCTCTGGCAGACTTAGAGGCAGCACTGGCAAAGGTGAAGTGATGGAACGATCGAAATGGGTGGTGTGGTTGGTTCATAGCATGGCGATGAGCGCACTCTTTGCATACAGCGTAATACCAACGGCGATCGCCCAAACTCGCATCTATAGTCCCATTCCCATCAGTCCTGGCAAGAGCATCACCGACAAACTCACCAAAAATGATATTCCGACTGGGCAAGGTGGCTTTGCCCGCGACTATGTGGTGCAACTTCAGGCTGGGAGCCAGGTGACGATGGAAGTTGCTTCGGCCAACTTCGATTCAATCTTGTATCTGATTGCCAGTGACGGCACGACGATCGCCGAGAACGATGACGGGCCAGATGGCAGCACCAATTCGTTGCTCTTTACCCGGATTGCGAAAACTGGCACCTACATCGTACGGGTGCGATCGTTTGGCGAAGCTGCTGGTGGCAGTTTCACCTTGAAAGTCACACTACTTAAACCCCAGTAGGGTCAGGAACGGTGAGCGGCAATGGCGATCGCCTTGGGAAAAATCCGGTGTTCTTGGACTTGAATTCTAGCCTGTAAAGTTTCCAGGGTATCGTCTGGCAAGATGGGCACCGCAGCTTGCATCAAAATTGGGCCGCTATCTACCTCCAGACGCACCAGATGAACGGTACAACCCGTAATCTTCACGCCCGCCTGCAACGCCTGTTCGATCGCGTGTGCCCCTTTAAAACTGGGTAACAAGCTGGGGTGAATATTAATTACCCGCTCGGGAAACGCCTCAATTAGCACCGCCGTCACAATTCGCATCCACCCCGCCATGATCACCCAGTCCACCTCATATTGGCGCAAGGTTTTAACGATCGCCTGATCAAGTGCTTCCCGACTGGAAAACTCACGATGATTAAGCAGAACCGCCGGAACACCCCACCGCTTAGCTCTGGCAGCCACCTTTGCCTCAGGATTGTTGTAAATCACAACCTGGATGTGGGCGTGTAATTTCTGGTCGGCAATTGCCTGCGCAATCGCTTCAAAGTTGGTGCCACTCCCAGAGGCCATAACGCCCAACTTTAACGGAGTTGGGGGTAGCGGGATGTGGACTGTTGGCGAAATCAAACTTTCGGTAGTTTGGTTGGGGGAAGGACGATCGCTCATGCCGTGCAACTCACATTTTTCGGCTATCATCCTCCCACATCTGTTCGTTAGGCGGGACGATAAATTTATCATCCCGCAATCAAAGAGACTATTAGGAATGAGACTTAAATCAAGTAGCAAATTTTGTGGAATGGGCATCCTGCCTGTCACTCACAGCCGAGACGGCGATGCCACTTGATTTAATCCATCGTCCTTAGGCGGTTTGAGTTTGCTTGAGCAGAGATCGGTAATCAACTCGTTCTGCATGTCCCCAAAAGGCTTCCAGATTGTAAAACTCTCGCTCTTGAGGCATCAGAATATGCACGATCACATCACCGTAATCCTGTAGCACCCAGGTTGATTCCGCCATCCCTTCCGTATGGAGGGGAGCGCGGAGGCATTCATCCTGCACCGTATCTGCAACCGCATTGGCGATCGCCCTTACCTGCACTTTGGAGTAGCCCGTTACCAGGACAAAGTAATCCGCCAGCAACGAGACTTCAGTCACTCGCAACAGCACAATGTCGCCACCTTTGCGATCGTCCGCCGCTTGAATCGCTGACAAGGCCAACTCAAGGCTTGAATCAACTGGAGTAGCAGATGTGCCAGCAGCAGTCACCGGAGAGGATGAATGTATCGTCGAGAGATTTTGCATTCAGTAATTAGTTCCTTAACGAGTGAATAATGAGTCCTAAACGAAATGAACGTTTAGCCAGGTTAGGGGTTGGAGTAGGTTCATCTTGATTCCTCCAAATTCATTGCACAGCGTCCAGCAGAAGAAAGCTTAGAAGATTGGATTACGACTTGCATGGCCCAGTTCCGAGTGGTCAACACGCGCGGGTGAATCAAACTCTGACTCTCCAGCAAATACTTCAGGGTGTATTCACTGGTTAGCCAAACAGCTCGATGCAGGTCTTGCCAGCACACGTCTCTCAAAGCTTGTAGTTCCGGAGAATCGCCGCGTCCCGGTTCTAAACTATCTGCAAGAAAAACCACACAACTCAAGTGGCTCATTCCGGCAGAACCTAAGGTGTGATTGCGAATAGCTTCCAGTACGGCTTCATCCTGAACCCCAAATTCATCCCGGGCAACGATCGCCCCCACATCAGCATGGAGTAAGTGCGGATTGCTTTCAAACACGGTGTCGAGCGCAATTCCTTCAACAACTGCCATTTGCAATAACTGCTTGGGCTTGAAGCACTTGGCCAAGTCATGCATTAGCCCCGCCTGCGCCGCCTGTTCGGCGTTTAACCCATGATGCCTAGCGAGCTTTGCAGACATTGCCTCAACTCGCAAAATATGCTGCAACCGCTTCGCCGGAACGTTTTTTTCCAGCCAGGTCAACACCTTTGTGCGGCTGGCAGCATCGTTGACCAAAAGCGGGGGAATGACTGGTGACCGTAAAGCGCTAAACTTCTCTCGTTCGTGGGCAGCTTGGAGATGCTTGGCATCACTCATAGACCTTGAATCCAATTTCATTGGGGATTCATGCATCAAGATGAAATGCTCCTAAGTTCTACCTGGCTTGAAATGAATTGGCTGCATGGACGAAGAGATTTAATAAATCAACTATCACCATGTTAACGCACAATCCCAAATCGATCGAAGGGGTAGAAGCGAAAGCAGGCTCGCCCAATAATATTTTCTTGTGGTAGAAAGCCCCACACATGGGAGTCGTTGCTGTTGGGGCGGTTATCCCCCATGACGAAGAACTGCCCCGGTGGAACGACGACTGAAGGTAACTGATAATCCGTAGGTGCAGCAATGTAAGGTTCTAGCAAGGGCTGATCGTTGACGTACACTTGCCCACCAGCCACCCGCACCGTTTGTCCGGGTTCGCCAATAATACGTTTGATGAAGGCTTGATCTTTCTTGAAGCCAAACTCTTGCAACTGCGGCGGCGGGTCAAACACAATAATGTCGCCCCAGTGCGGCTCGTGGAGGCGATAGGACACTTTTTCGACCACCAAGCGATCGCCAATTTCCAGCGTTGGCACCATCGAATCGGACGGAATAAATCGTGGTTCTGCCACAAACAAGCGGATTAGCAGCGCCAAAATTAATGCTACAAACAGAATTTGAAAGTTATCCCACCAAATCTTCCAGGGAGATTTTACGGGAGGAGCGGGAGTTACTTGGGATTCAGAGGTTTTTTCAGAAGTCATAAGCTCCATTTTCGCAAGCTGATGGCAGTTAATGCAATCCAGGAGTCGCGGCAATGCTTTTTGACCAGGCGGAATTCAATTTACGATGTGAATGGGGGCAGCAAGGGGTGGCTCAACTTGCGGCGATCAGTGATGTGGTGGTGATTGTGGATGTTTTATCATTTTCTACCTGTGTCGATGTCGCTACCAGCAGAGGCGCGATCGTCTTTCCTTATCGCTGGAAGGATGAGTCAGCCGCCACCTACGCCGCCCACATTGGGGCAGAACTCGCCAGCCGCGATCGCGCTGCCCAATATTCCCTGTCCCCTGCGTCCTTGCTCACCATTCCAACCGGCACGCGGCTTGTGTTACCGTCACCCAACGGCTCGCCTCTGACGCTCCACACCGGCAAAACTCCAACTCTGACGGGCTGTTTACGCAATTGTGCCGCAGTTGCAGAATATGCCCAAACATTTGGCGCAAACATTGCCGTGATTCCTGCTGGAGAACGATGGGCTGATGGTAGCCTGCGTCCAGCCTGGGAAGATTGGGTCGGGGCTGGAGCGATTCTCAGTCAACTGCCAGGAACCCGATCGCCGGAGGTAGAAGCCGCGATCGTTGCCTTTCTCCAGGTTCAGAACCAGTTGGCCGATGCCATCCAGCGATGCAGTTCCGGGAAAGAACTGATTGCCAGAGGCTTTAGTGAAGATGTCCGTCTGGCCAGCCAGTTAAATATCAGTCGCTGCTGCCCCATACTAAAAGATGAGGCTTACATCCGCTCAACTTGATTACCCAAACATCCAACTTATGACTCTCCAAGTTTACGGAATTCCCAACTGCGGCACTTGCAAGAAAGCGTTTACCTGGTTGGAGACCAACAGTGTTGAGTACGAATTCATCAACACGAAAGAGCAACCACCCAGCAAAGCATTGATACAGGCGTGGGTCAGCGCGCTCGGGTCTAAATCCATGCGTAACACATCGGGCCATTCCTACCGTGCCCTGGGTGCAGCCAAAGACACGTGGGGGGAGCCGGAATGGGTAGCAGCTTTTGCCGAAGATGCCATGTTATTGAAACGGCCCCTCTTCGTTAAGGATGGCACTGCTGTGATGGTAGGGTTTCGCGACAAAGATGAGGTAATTCGGCAAAAATTAGCGTAGGAAAGCAGAAAGCTCGTAACAAACGCGGAGTGGTCTGTTACAAGCCTTCTGTCTCTTGCCATTGGCCTGCTGTCTTTTACTTGGTTTATCGGGGTGGAACGTTTTCGCGATCGGGCGCAGGTTGGGACGTAACTGGCTCACGAGGATAAGTTCCGGATCCATTGCCATTATGAATGCCGCCATCGGGCGTTGCTAGAGTGGGTTTGCGGCGCTGTCTGTAGTTCTCCTCCAGCGATTTGATCACAACATAAAGAACCGGAACGATAAACAAACTTAGAATCGTGGCCACCACCATACCGCCCACGATCGCCGTGCCCAAGGATTGCCGCGAAGCCGCTCCAGCGCCCACAGCCAGCAATAACGGTACAGCCCCAATAATCGTCGAAATGGCCGTCATCAAAATGGGGCGTAAGCGATCGCGACAGGCTTCCAGCACTGCTTTGGTAATGCTCAAGCCCTGTTCGCGGGCCTGGTTGGCAAATTCCACAATCAAAATACTGTTCTTACTCGCCATCCCGATCAGCATCACGAAACCGATTTGGGTATAGACATCATTGGCAGTGCCTCGCATCAATACGGCAATCAACGCCCCCAAAATTGCTAGAGGCACTGTCAGCATAATGATCACCGGGTCAATATAGTTTTCGTACTGAGCTGCCAGCGTCAAAAATACGAAGACAATCCCTAAACCAAAAATGATGAATGAGGAACTACCAGCCTGAATTTCCTCCAGAGATAGCCCTGACCATTCAAACCCAAAGCCCTTAGGCAAAGTTTCTGTCGCGACTGACTCCATCGCCCTGATCGCCTGCCCAGAACTCACACCGGGGGAGGCCGCGCCAGTGATATTGATGGCCCGAAACAGGTTGTAGTGGGTAATGATTGAGGGACCGATCGTCTGCGTTACCTTGACTAAGTTTGCCAGCGGAATCATGTTGCCAGTTTGCGATCGCACGTACAACCGCTTGATATCTTCGGGATTAGAGCGAAACTGGGTATCAGCCTGGACGTACACCCGGTAGGCGCGGTTGAACTGGTTAAAGTCATTGACATAGGTGGAACCCAGCAACGCTTGCAGCGTGTTGAAAATATCTTCAACGGACACCTGTAACTGGTTGGCGCGAGTGCGATCGACTTCAACCGTAATTTGAGGCGTGTTGGCGTTAAACGTTGGACGTAAACCAGTCAATTGTGGACTTTGAGGTGTAGGGTACGTAGTGGCCCGACCCATGAACTTACCCAACACTTCACCCATTGTCTTAAAGCCAAACCCTGTGCGGTCTTGCAGATAAAAGTCAAAACCGCCAAACTGCCCCAAGCCCTGAATTGATGGTGGTGCCAACGGAATCACAGTCGCTTCTTTCATTGCAATCATTTTGGGAAATAGCCCAAACGGTTGCGGGAAAAAGCCACCAACGACAGCCTGAACCGATTGATCGGCACCGCGGCGTTCATCCCAGGGTTTAAGCAGCGTGAAAATCAAGCCATTGTTGGGCGTTGCGCCGCTGAAGCTAAACCCACCTACCGCAAAGATGCTGGCCACTTCTGGACGTTCTTTTAGCAATGCTTCTGCTTTTTCCAAAACATCTTCGGTGTAATTGAGCGAAACTCCCTCCGGAGCTTGAACGACCGTAATGAAATAGCCCTGATCTTCTTCGGGGAGAAACCCACCGGGGACGATCGTGTAGACCCAGTAGGTCAACAGCAGCAACGCCGCAAACACTCCTAACACTAAATTCTTGCGTTTGATAAAGCCACGGACATTCTGACTGTAGCCCTCGCGGGTGTAGTCGATCGCTCGATTCACCCGATTGAAGAACCAGTTGTCAGGGAATCCCTCGCGCTTTAACAGCAGGGCTGCCATCATAGGCGTGAAAGTGAGGGCGTTGAAGGTAGACACCACGATCGCAAACGCGATCGTCAGCGCGAATTGCCGATAGAGTTGCCCCGTCGTACCTGGAAAGAACGCCACCGGGACAAACACTGTGATTAGTACTAGTGAAGTCGCAATGACAGCTCCGTACAATGCATTCATTGAAGCAAAGGCTGCATCGATCGGGCGCATTCCTTCATCATTGATGCGGCGGCTAATATCCTCCACAATCACGATCGCGTCGTCTACGACCAGTCCGGTCGCCAGGGTAAGGGCAAATAACGTCAGCGTATTAATCGAGAAGTCGAACGCTTTGACGAAAATGAATGTCCCAATAAACGCGATCGGAATCACGATCGAGACAATCAGCGCCGCTCGCCAGTTCTGCATAAAGAGAAAAATGATCAGAATCACCAAGCCGATCGACTGAAGCAAGGAAACAACAACCTCCTCCGCTCCTGCTTCAATAAAAGTGGTGGTATCGAAAGCGACAGCATATCTCATCCCCGGTGGAAACGTTGTCGCCAGATTCTCCATTTCTTTGCGAACAGCACTCGCCACATCCAGCGCATTACTCCCAAATTGTTGGGTAATCCCCAACCCAATGCCCTGGTGCGTAATGCCACTCTCAGGGGTAAAGCGGAGGACGGAACTGTAGTTTTCCGCCCCCAATTCGGCCCGGCCAATTTCTCGCAGTCTGACCAACGTCCCTGGTTCAGTGGTTTTAACCACCAAATTATTAAACTCTTCAATGGTCTGAAGTCGCCCTTGAGCCGTGACGGCATACTGAAACTGCTGCCCTTCTGGCGCAGGAGGTTGACCAATCTGCCCAGCCCCCACCTGCAAGTTTTGTTGTTGTAGGGAGTTGACAACATCCTGGGGCGTGAGATTGCGACTCGCTAACCGTTCTGGATCAAGCCAGAGGCGCATGGCATATTTCCGTTCCCCAAAAATTTGAACGCCGCCCACACCGCGAATTCGCTTGAGCGCATCACTGATGTAGAGATCGGCGTAGTTGCTGAGATAAATGTCATCATAGATGTCTTGATCAGAGTTGCCGTCCCGATCGGAGTAAATCCCGATCGCCAGCAAAAAGTTGTTGTTTGCCTTAGTAACCTGGACACCTGTTTGGTTTACTGGCCCCGGCAACCGCGATTGCACCGCCGATACCCGGTTTTGCACATCCACCGCTGCGATATCTTGGTTGGTGCCCAGGTCAAACGTCAAGTTAATCGTACTGGTACCGTCGTTAGCACTCGTAGACGAAATATACTTAACCCCCCGAATCCCATTTAACTCCCGCTCCAGAATATTCGTTACGGTTGATTCCACTACTTCCGCGCTGGCCCCCACATAATTCGAGACGACTGTCACCTGCGGTGGGGCGATCTCTGGATATTGGGCGATCGGCAGGGTTGGAATGCATGCCAGTCCCAACAATGTGATCACAATCGAACACACGGTGGCAAAGACCGGACGTTTGATGAAGAAATCCGAGACGGAGAAAATCATAAGAATTGGGAGGGAGAGGAGAAGCAGAGGTTAGAGGGTCGGGGGCAGAGAGAATAGTCTTTTCTTGATGTTTATGGTTTGTTTGCTGATTGGGCTGCTGCCGTGATGGGGGTGCAGTTTTGCAATTGCAAAATCCCAGAAGTCACAATGCGATCGCGAGCCGTAACACCACTCAACACTTCCTGGTCATTGCCGATGATTTTGCCCAGTTCAATTTGTTTCTGGACAGCGGTGAGTTGATCCGGTTCCACCTGCACCGGCCCACCCTGCCCCGCAGCGGGTTCTTTACAACCAGAATCTTTGAAAGGAGCTGCCACAAACATGAAATTACGCCCACCTAAACGGGAAATCGCCGTTGTCGGCACCGTCACCCCAGCGCTTGTATCCCAGATAACGCGGGTACGAATGAATTGGGAGGTACGGAGCTGATTGGCCGCATTGGAGAAAATCGCTTTGGCCTGAACTGATTGTGTTGTCGGGTCAACGTTAGGTGCAATAAAAGAGATTTGCCCCGTCTTCAAAACTCGATCGTCACTATCCAGCAACTTCACTGGTAAACCCTGACGCAGATCCGAAGCGCGTTCCAATGGCACCTGAATCTGCACTTCCAGTTCATTATTTTGAGTCAAGGTCATGAGTTGGGTGGAATTGCTCACAAAGTCCCCAACTTTGGCCGGAATCGAACCCACAATCCCAGTAAATGGAGCGGTAATCGTGTAAAACCGCAGTTGGGCCTGTCCTTCTCTAACGTTTGCCTGGGCTTGTTCCAAAACTCGTTGATTGCGACTGACGTTCGCCTGTGCTCGGTTGATGACAGCCTGTTGGGATTGGACGTTGGCTTCTGCCTGTCGCAGCGCCGCTTGCGCAGTCTGTAAGGCATTCAACCGCTGGTCTAAAATCTGTCTACTACTAGCCCCCTGGTTATAGAGATCCAAAAACCGTTCGTACTCGCGCTGATTCAACTGAACATTGGCCTGGGCGGAAGCACGTTGGGCCTGGAGCGATCGAAGGGTATCCGTGGCACCGGCCACTTCGGCCCTGGCTGCATCAATATCTGCTGTCGCCGTCTGGGCCGCTGCTGTCCGACTGGCAACTTGTGCCCGCTGTTCGGCAGCATCAATTTGCAGCAATTGCTGGCCTTGTTGAACGCGATCGCCTGCTTGCACGTAAATGACAGAAATTTGCCCCGACACGCGCGGTTGCAGAGTAACCGACTGACGCGAATCTAAGCTAGCAGCGTAATCAGATGAGTCTTCAATGGTGGTAGTTTTGGGATTTGCAAGCTCCACCTCGGTAAATTGAGGCTTCATCTGACTAAACATAATAATTGGAAAAATAATCCGATTGAACACAATCCAGCCGACTCCACCCAGAATCGCCAGAGCAATCAGGGCGGGCACCAAAAACCGACGACGTGATTTAGGTTGAGCTGCGGGTGTATCGGAAAGGGCAGGTTGGGAGGAATTCTTTTCTACAGTGGGTTGGACTGTAGCAGGACTGGAATCTTTACCACTCATGTCAATCTCTCTGCACAATGGTGAACTGGCGGCGCTTAACTACCAACGAAAAAAAGCCTGGGATTGAATACACTTTGACAAGCTCGAAGAACGAACAACACGCAAATCGTCCAGGTTAAATTTATTAATCAAAGCCAAGCGGTGCTAACTGTTGATTCTCAAAAACCTAAATCTAAACGCAATTTAGGTCGATTTACAATAAGCAATAATAGAGTACTACGAGTACTACGGATCATCATCATCCCGTTGATTCGCCCGATCGGATGAAGGCAAAGCTCCACTCCTGAAAACTCCTTGACTGTAATTTCTGTCTCAAAGCGGATGCCTTTTCTGGCTGAACTTTGAATAGTGATAGCATCAAGGGTTTTGGCTAGATTCGCACAGGTATGAAAACAGCATTTCTGATTTTGGGCGCACAGCGGAGTGGAACGTCAGTCATAAGCCATAGCCTATCCAAGTTTGGAGTTGATTTTGGCGATCGCAAGCGGTTTATCCAGGGTGGGCACAATCCCATTTTCTTTGAATTGGCCTGGGTAAATGATATCAATAATCAAATTGTGAGTTGCTTGGGGCATCAATACATTGACTTCTTTTTGCCCATAGAAGCTGATTTTGGCAGCAAAGATCTGGTCGCGATCGAGCAACAGCTCCAGGCCCAACTGAACCAGGAGTGGCCTCACAGTCACACCATTGGGCTGAAAGACCCACGCCTTTCTCTCACCTTTTCTGTCTGGCAACGGGTTTTGGCCGAGATGGAATACACGCTTCAAGTCATCCTCGCATTTCGCTCACCGGCTGGCTTTCTGGCATCTAATAAAAAGCTTTTTCACAACTGGGCAGGCTGGGATGAGGCCCGTCACTTAAACTTCTGGTTGCAATTCAACCTGGCCGCGATTTACTTTACCCGGCACTATCCAACCTACTGGCTGAACTATGACAACTTGATGGCGCAGCCTCAGACTGAACTCACTGCTTTGAGTCATTTCTTTGGGCTTGATGCAGCCGCGATCGCCGCTGCCATTTCTGTCATTAACCCAGCTCAATATCATCATGCTGCCCTTGAAAGTACAGGTTTCCCGTTAATCGATCATTACTACGATCGCTTGCGATCGCATGATTTGACTCCAGAAGACTACTTGCACTATCGGGAACAGTTTACCTCTCCTTCGCTGATTTCGCTTCAACTCACTTAAACTTCACCTATGATTTCCAGTGCTTCTACTTCAATTGTTTCCAAGACTCATCAACAATTAGGCTTAACTGTTTGGTTTACTGGATTTAGTGGTGCTGGAAAGACCACAATCAGTCAACAAGTTTATCAGCAACTCATGAACCGACATTGTAAAGTCGAGTTGCTAGATGGAGACTTAGTGCGCCAAACATTGACGAAAGGTTTGGGATTTAGTCAAGCCGATCGTGAAGAGAATATTCGTCGAATTGGTTTTGTGGCTCATTTGCTGACTCGCAATGATGTGATTGTGTTAGTCTCAGCAATTTCTCCCTATCGGGCAATTCGGCAAGAAGTGCGGCAAACCATCGGCTCTTTCATAGAAGTGTATGTGAATGCGCCGATCGAAGTTTGCGAGCAACGGGATGTGAAAGGCTTGTATCAACGGGTGCGGGCCGGTGAAATCACGCACTTTACCGGCATTGATGATCCCTACGAACCACCCCTCAACCCGGAAGTGATTTGCTACACAGATCGGGAAACGATCGCTCAAAGCGTCACTAAAGTAATGAACGCAATTCTAGCAAGGCAACAAACTTAGACCAGGACTAAATAGATACTGTAGTTTCTATCACAAACCATTTAAGGGGTTATTACCCTCAATAAAGCGTTCACTGGCAGGAATTTGTACAGGTAATCCTAACTGTTTTCTTGCCATTTCTTCTGCCATTTGTTGATCTTTAGGATCAGTAAATTGATCTTCGGCTAGAAGGTAGCGATTTCGTATCGCTTCGTCTTTACTAGGCGGGGCACCATTTTTCCAACGATATCTAAAGTTCATGGCATTACTTGGTTAGAGTTGAACATTTGTTTATCCTAGTTCAGCATCGTCAGGGTGCACCTCTCCCTAAGACTGAAAAGTGGTAGCAGAAGTGGCAATTTATAGCGGTTGTCATTTAGATAAGCCACCCGACTGGGAATCGTTGTAGGTTAACCTCATTAATTGCAACGAAGCCACTTTGGCGGCAAGGGAGGATGGAATCGATTAAGCTGTTGATTGAGTGATGCTGCTTTGCCTTACTCTCGCTTTACCCAACCGAGTGGATTCCATGACTCTGTTCACGTTACGATCGCTGCGAAAAGACTTTGGCATCAAGGAAATTTTGCGAGATGCCAGCTTTAGCCTGGAAGAAGGAGACAAAGTGGGCCTCATTGGCACCAATGGGTCAGGCAAATCGACTCTACTGAAAATGATTGCACACCTGGAACCCATTGATGGTGGTGAAATTTGGGTGAATGCTGGCGCGAAAATTGTTTATCTCCCGCAGCAGCCCGATCTGGATGAAAATCGAACGGTGCTGGAGCAGGTTTTCGCCGATAGTGGTGAGAAGCTTTCTCTAATTCGAGACTATGAAGAAATCTCGGCTCAACTGGCACAGGGACAGGGTGATTCCACCAAACTGCTGGCTCAACTCTCCAGCGTCTCCCAACGGATTGATACGGCAGGAGCCTGGGAACTGGAAACCGATGCGAAAGCCATCTTGAGCCAACTGGGAATTCAAGATTTCAATGCAAAAATTAGTGACTTATCGGGGGGGTACCGCAAGCGCATTGCGATCGCTACAGCCCTGCTTTCGGAGCCGGATGTATTGTTGATGGATGAGCCAACCAACCATTTGGATGCAATTTCCGTGGAATGGCTCCAGAGTTATTTGAATCGCTTTCGAGGCGCGTTGTTGCTAATTACCCACGATCGTTACTTTCTGGATAAAGTCACGAATCGAATTCTGGAAATTGATCGAGGCGATTTATTTTCCTACTCTGGCAACTACAGCTACTACCTGGAGAAGAAAGCCGAAGCCGAAGAATCGGCAGTCAGTAGCCAACGTAAACATGCGGGGGTGTTACGGCGTGAGTTGGAATGGCTGAAACGGGGGCCAAAAGCCCGCAGCACGAAACAAAAAGCGCGTATCGATCGCATCCGCGATATGCAGGCCCAGGAGTTTAAACAGACCCAGGGCAAAGTTGATATTTCTACCGTAGGTCGGCGGATTGGGAAAAAAGTCATTGAACTAACCGGAATTACGAAGGCATATGGCGATCGCACCTTAATCAAAGACTTCACCTACCTGTTCAATCCTGAAGATCGAGTTGGCATCATCGGCAGCAACGGTTCTGGCAAATCAACGCTCATGAACATCATTACCGGACGAGTTCAGCCGGATGCTGGCGATGTCGAACTTGGCTCCACCATCCACATTGGTTACTTCGATCAACACTCCGACGATGTGATCACGAACGAAAATCAGCGCGTGATTGAGTATCTCAAAGGGGTTGCCGAACTCGTCAAAACAACTGATGGCAGCGTGATCACGGCTTCTCAAATGTTGGAACGCTTTTTGTTTCCGCCAGATCAACAGTATGCACCGATTCACAAACTATCGGGTGGCGAAAAGCGCCGCTTATTTTTGCTGCGCGTCTTGATGAGTGCGCCGAATGTGCTGATTTTGGACGAGCCGACCAACGACCTGGATGTGCAAACGCTGGCCGTGTTGGAAGATTATCTGGAAGATTTCAATGGTTGTGTGATTGTAGTTTCCCACGATCGCTATTTCCTCGATCGTACGGTTGATACCATTTTTGCCTTTGAAGCAGACGGCCAGATCCGCCAATATCCTGGCAATTACTCCATGTACCTGGATTTTCAGAAGGAACGCGAGTCGGAAGAAAAGGTAAAAGGCAGAGGGCAGAAGGAGGATAAGGCCGAGGGGCGAGGGCAGAGGGCAGAAGGGGATTCTAGCCTTCAGTCGCTAGTCTCTGATTCTGCATCTCCTGCTGTTGACTCACTCACTCACTCACCCGCCACAGTTGCTGCTGCTGCCAAGCCTAAAAAGCTTTCGTTCAAGGAGAAACGAGAGTACGAAACGCTTGAAACGCAAATTCCAGCGATGGAACAGGAGAAGGAGGAATTGGAAAAGCGGCTGTATAACAATCCACCAGGTGATTACGGTGAGATGCAACAAATGACAACCCGCTTGGCCGAATTGACGGATGCGATCGACTCAGCCACTGAACGCTGGTTAGAACTAGCAGAGCGAAGCAGCTAGGGATGCAATTGGTGGACGTGAGCGATCCAGCTACCAATTTGTTCGATGGCTAACAGCTTGAATCCTGCTTGCGCAAAGGTTTGTTTAATTTCTTGCTCATAGTCAGTATCATATCCAGCCGTGATAAGAAATCCAGAGCGATCGCTGTCGTTACATAATGCGTTCCGATAATCTTCGACCAGGCTAAGATGAATTCTGGCAAAGATATTTGCCACGATTAAATCGAAGTCTTTGTTTGGTCGAATAACCTGAACTTCATGACTCAAAGCTTCTCCCAGCCAATGCCCTAACTGGCTACCGTCCCCTAAACTGCCAACCAGAGTGGTGACGGATTGAGAGACATGATTTTCGTAGATGGCCTGTTGCGTGGCGGCGATCGCCGTTGGATCGTTATCGATCGCGGTCACGGTTGCACCGAGCTTTGCCATCGCAATACTCAAAATACCCGATCCACAACCCAGGTCAAGAACATGCATTCCAGGCATAACAAATCGTTCCAACAATTTCAGGCTGAGAACGGTCGCTGGATGAAACCCACTACCAAACGCTAAGGTTTGTTCCACTTGCAACGGGATTTCATCCACATTGGGAATGTATGCGTTGCCATCCAGCGGGAGAATGACAAACCGCCCTACGCGATGAATGGGTGATAAGTCATGAATTACAAGTATTTCATCAACGATCGCCGTTTGCATGTCTGTAATCATGCCTGTGCGTTGCAGCGGCGAAAGTACTTGCAAGAGTTGATCAACCTGTGTACGAGATTGAGCTTCGTTTGGCAAATACATTTGAATAATGAATGACCACTCGGATAATTGCTTAGTTGCACTAAGGTTTAATTGTTGTGTCATTTGAAGTTTTCCTGAGAAATGAATCGAGGCTAAAAGTGTGCGAATCCAATCGATCGCTTCGTCTGTAGCCTTAGTGCTGAGTTCAATCCAATTCATTGGCTTAAAAAGGAACGATTGATTGTAAATGTAGCGATCGACCGGTGTGCGGATGCTGAATGATGAGTTCCCTGGCGTGGAGATGCAGCCGTGTCCCAGTCATCGAACCGTACCAGCGATCGCCTAAGATGGGAGTGCCTAAACCCTGAGGATGAGCGGCATGCACTCGAAGCTGATGCGTGCGTCCGGTCAACGGCCAAAATTCAACGCGGGTCAATGGCCCATGCTGCATCACTCGAAACTTTGTTGTGCTGGGTTTGCCTCGCTTCCAATCTACTGTTTGTCGGGGGCGATCGGTGGGATCGCCCCACAACGGTAACTCAATCACTCCTTCCGGCTGCGGCACAGAGCCAGCCAGCAAAGCCTCATACACCTTATGCACCTGCCTGGTTTGAAATTGTTGGCTTAAATGTCGATAGGTTTGCAAGTCCTGGGCTAGCAGCAAAATCCCAGATGTGTCCTGATCAAGTCGATGCACGATTCTCAATTCAGGCTGGGTTAATCGCAACCGACTCAGAACACTATCCTGGCGATCGTGATAACGCCCCGGCACGGACAATAATCCGGCAGGCTTGTCTACCACGACCACCCATTCATCCTCATACAGCAAAGAAACTTCCCCCTGCCCCTCTCCAGCTTCCCCTACGACCGCCTGCTGCCTGCTGCCTGCTGGTTCTATTCCTGCCAACAAGAATCCCAGCAAGGGTTGACAGCGATCGCGACAGGCTCCGTAAAATTCACCCGGAATTTTATCATCTTGAATAGAAGGCTGGCCCCACCAAAATTCGGCCATTGCCAGGGGTGTGAAGCCATGAGCCGCAGCGTAATGCAGCAGTTTAGGGGCGCAACAATCACCGGTTCCAGTTGGCATCAGAGTGTTGGGCATGAACTGCGATAAAGAAACTGTGGTGCCGGCAAAGTTGGTGAGATAGTAAGCCTCATACATGCGAGTTTGAAGCTGTTTGGAAAGCTGCTTCCGTTGCTGCTTTAACGTTTGCATCCGAGCATTTGCGGCTGCTACGATCGCATTCCAGGGTTCTAGTTGTTCTTTTTGTTGCGCTTTCAGTTTGCGTCGTTCAATCCCATCCTGTTGACTTTGGTGAATTAGTTGCTGCAAAGCCTCATCCAGCGCTTCCCCCAATAAGGTTTCTTGTAAAATCTGTCGTTGCTGCTGGCGCAGTTGCTGACGTTGGTGATGAGTGATTGCTAGTTGCTGTAGTTCCAGCGTGAATTGTTGAGTCAAGTGGGCTAAATGCGATCGTTCTGGGATTGTTTCCAGGGCAATTAGCTCTTGCTTGATTGCCTCTAGTTGAGAGAGCGTCACAGTTTCTTCCAGGCCGATCGCCGCCCGCCCCGGAATTGGCGGCACCCAACCGTCTACCAGGCTTTCCCCCTGCAGTAAGCCAGAAAATGCTTTCAAAATTTGCTGTTTACCGGCAGCATCTTCAACGAGTAAGATGCCATACATTTTGCCTTCCTGGTGATACCGCTGATCCTGAGCAAGTTCCTGCATCAAAGCCCGTGCCGAGGTTTCTGCTTCACGCGTGCGAGGGAGTTTGAGCCATTCACCTGTTAGCGGCGATCGCCCTTCATACCAGTAGGTGACAGCATCCATAGTCACAGTAAGGGCTGTTCCAGCACATCATCGGTACGAAGTTTATCAAAGGTGCGTTTGATGAAACTGGCCAATGGCACGGCAATCAATAATCCTAAAATTCCACCCAGTTTTGCCCCAATGAGTAATGACAGAATTAACCAAACGGGGTTTAATCCAGTTGCTTCGCCTAAGATTCGTGGCGCAATAATGTTATCCACAACTTGCCCCGTAATCAGTGCCGCCAGTAGTACTTCTCCACCTAAGCGAATGTTTTGAAAGGCCAATAAAGTTGAAACAACAAGGATGCTGGCAATGCCGCCATAAGGCACAAATGAAGCGAGTCCAATGATTAAGCCAAACAATAAGCCATAAGGGATGTTTAAGACAAAGAAGATGATAATCAGAAGACCACTGGAAATGATAGCTAGGGTTGCTTGTCCCGCAAAATAGATTTCAAAGCTTTGGCGTAATGAACTTCTCAAATAGTTTTGCCAAACTTCCGGCAGCCACACCAAAATACCGTTCCAAATGCGTTCGCCGTTAAGCGTGATAAATATGGTGAGCACTAAGGTAATAAACAAATTCGCTAAACTGCCAGCCGTGCTAAAAATGAAACTCAACGTCCGTCCGCTGAAGCGTTGAATCTGCACCGCAACGGTATCGATCGCCTGCGTTGCCAGGTTCCCTAAGTCGATCGGTAGATTTTGCGCGAACTCTGATTCTTGGAAGGCAGCTAATTGTTTGCGGCCTGAATCGAGCCATAGAGGAATGCGGTTGGTGACTTCGATCGATTGTTGAAGCACTTGAGGTACCAATGTAGACCCAAGCACAATCAAAATTAAAAGGGCCGAAACAATCACCAATCCTGTCGCCAAGTTGCGCGACATGCCGCCTTTTTGGAGTAAGCCGATCGGGTAATCCAATAAAAATGACAAAATGACTGCCGTGATGAAAGTACTCAGCAGGGGTTCCAGGGATTTTGCCAGTTGTAACACCAGCCATACATCCAGGAACAGGAGCGGAAACAACACAATGACCACAAGCCATTTAGGGATCTGGGAGGCCGACTGAAACATGGAGTACTCTTCTGCAACAAACATTTGAAATACTATCTCATTCAACTTTGGATTGCCGATCCGCAAAAGAAGGCAGAAGGCTAACAGCTAATAACAAAATCCTGCACTCAGGTTAGGTGGGTTGCCAGAGCGCGATCGCACCATCAGCACTGCCACTGAATAACGTGCGTCCGGTGGAACTGAAGGCAAGCGCCTGAATGCTGTCGGAGTGCCCTACGAGAGCTGCGAGTCGATCGCCGTTCAGCGGGTTCCACAGAAAAGTTTTGCCATCGGCCCCACCACTGGCCAAAAGGCGACCATCCGGGCTGAAAACCAGCGAGCGCACAGCCCCCACATGGGCAACCCAGATTCGCTCTAGATTACCAGATACAACTGCTGAGTCGGCCCAAATTGCGATCGTGCCATCGCTGCCACCCGTTGCAAACAATTTGCCATTTGGACTAACGGCGAGGCTGTTAATTGCCGCCGGATGACCAATCAGTGATCGCAAAACTTCGCCCGTCCGCGTTTGGTAGAGCGTCAGGATGCGGTCATCGCCACCACTCATAGCCAGATGTCCATCACGGCTGATGGCGATCGCTCGAACGGGTGAGTTGTGATGCTGAATCACCGGTTTGCTGTGCGGCGCTCTCAGGTGCCAGAAGCGGGTTGTGCCATCATGACTGCCACTGATCAAAATGTACTTATCGGGACTGAAGGCGAGGGCATTGATTGCGCCAGTGTGCCCAGTCCATGAGCGGAGGTGGTTGCCCAGTTGCAAATCCCAAAGCTTGATTGTATAGTCATCGCCGCTGGTGGCCAGCAGTTGACCGTCCAGACTGAGGGCGATCGCGGTGATGGGAGCTTGATGTTTGGCCAACGTATGAAACACGGTAGCTGTTTTCAAATTCCAAAATCTGACCGTTGCATCCCGGCTCCCACTCACCAAAAATTTATTGTCTCGACTGACGACAATGCCAGTGACAGAATCCGTGTGACCTGGCAACGTTTGAATACACGCCCAGGAACTCGCTCTGGGTGGAGTTGGGTTGGTTGGCTGGGCTGGTTGCTGTCGATGTACATGTTGTGGGGTAGGCGTTTGGGTGGTCGCCCGATCGCCTGTAAGCCGTTGTTCCAGTTCCAATGTTTTGGCCTGTTGCAAGTCCGATTCGGCTCCTAGTTCAAACCCCAACATGGAATGGACAAACCCCCGATAACGAAAAGCTTCAACGTAACGGGGATTGAGCCGGATAGCCATGCTCAAATCCTCCAACGCTTCTTTGTAGCGCCCCGCACTGGCATTTTCTGCACCCCGATGATACCAAAACTCGGCGTTGGTGCTTTTAGTGGAAACGGTTGGGCGCGGCGATGCGTGGCCAGACGGTGGGCGAGATGTGCGCGTGGATTGATTGGATGACGATCGCGGCTGATAGTCTTTTAAGTGGTGATATGCTTCATTGATCGCTTTTAGTTTTTCTTCTGCCTGCCGTTGCAACGCCGGATTGCCCGCAAATTGATCAGGATGCCAGGTTTTTGCCAGCGCCCGATAAGCCTGCTTGACATCTGCTGGGGAGGCTCCAGGAGCCAATCCTAAAATTTCGTAATACCGATTCATGGACATAGACAGCGAGAGGATGCGATCGTAGTCTCTCTAACCTAGCTTCCCCAATGGCATATCCTCAACCTGCGCCCTTACTCCCTTACTCCCTTACTCCCTTACTCCCTGACCCGCCGCCCGCTGCCTTTCCTCTAATCTCCCATCACATGCACCACCAATTCGCGCTGAGAACCGCGCTGTCGATGCTCCCAAATGTAAATGCCCTGCCAAATACCAAGGGATAGGCGACCGTGAGTAATCGGAATTTGCTCTGATGTGCTGGTGAGGGCAGTGCGAATGTGGGCAGGCATATCATCGGCTCCCTCAGTGCTGTGAATGTAGGGATAGCTTTCTGGCACCAATTTGGCGAAAAAGTTGCTGAAATCGGTCAACACATCAGGATCAGCATTCTCCTGAATCACCAAACTGGCGGAAGTGTGCCGCAAAAACAGCGTACACAGTCCAGTTTGAATCCCTGAGTCGGCGACGATCGCCTGCACTTTTGCGGTCACTTTGCAGAGGGATTTGCCCGTAGTCGGAATGCTGAGAATTTTTTGATAGTGCGTCATCGTGAAATAAACCCAAAGTTCCAGAGATTAGACAGCCGTTTTTCCATCGGTTCGGGGCGTATCATTAGGTCGTCTGTAATGTCTTGAGTACGGCTTCGGCAATCTCAACGTTACCATCCGATCGCGGCGCGTCCGGGCGTTGAGGCGGATGAAACGGTTCAGTCAAAAAGTCCCAGTTACCTGCAAAAAACTCGGCTGGTGGCAAGATGCGGGTAGGCACATAGTCCTGAGTTGCTCGCAGCAAAACAGCCGCTTCCGCAAAATCGTCGCGGGTGATGGAGACGATCGGCAAATTTTGGCGACAGGCTTCCGAAAAGGTACTGTAGCCCGGTTTCGATACTACACACTTACACACAGGCATCACATCCACTGGCCGATATTGCGGACTGCTGAGCTTGATCAAATTGGGCAGATCAGGGGCATTTTTATCGAACGTGAAGAATTGCCACGTGGGAAATCGCTCTAAGTTTTGGTACGGAATTTGTTCTAAACCTAACCCACCAAAGGTTAATAATACAGTCTGGTCATGAGGCGCGTGTAAGTTCAAATCATGTTTGAGTTGCTCCGTTGAATAGCGCGGAGTGCCACCCGTAAAGCCCACATCCGTAATTTCAGGAAAGGCACTCATGGGTTCGTGGAGTGGCAGCCGAAACAGACGATCGCACTGACCGAAGCAATCTGCAATCCAATCCGCAATTTCCTCGAACTCGCTGCCCCAATCACGATAAATAAAGTCCCAGCCAAAATTGCTCATCATGTAACAGGGAACCCCCGCTGCTTTGGCAATCAATGCCGCCATCGGTGGAATATCCGCCAACACTAACCCCACGCGATTTTGTTGAATAAAACTCACTTCTGACGCAATGATGGCATTTTGCTTTGACTTTAATTCCAGCAATTTTTCTCGGGTGGCGGCTTTGTCCATTTGAATGCTGTCCCGCTGCACCACACCAATATCAAACGCCCGCGATCGCACAATAAAATCGCCTTCGATATACCCTTCTAATAACCAGCGAGGGGCGGTGGTGACTAAAATCAGCAGCACATCCGGGCAGCGGCGCTGAATTTCGGCAGCCACAGAAGCTGCACGAGTCGCATGGCCAAAGCCATGATTGGTAATCGCCAGGTAGAGAATAGGTTGGGGCATGAAGAATTAGAAGGATAGAGTTGGATGTTAATGCAAATCGGCTTCCCAAACAGCGATGTAGATGCGGTCTTTGTCGTTGCGTTCGATCGTACCTTTCAACGCGCCAGTACTAAAACTGTGTTGATTGGATTTGCGGTTCCAGATGTTGTTGAGTTCTTGCTCGATCGGGGCGGTCAGTCCCCCATCCATCATGCCATTGAGAGTATCTGCCATCGTCGTGGGATCAACCGATTGCGCAAAGGATGCCTCGGTTTGGCGAACTTTATTCGTCGTTTTGTCATAAATGTAGGCAACAGTGACTTGATCCGGTTCCAGGTCGAACAAGGCTGTGCGCGTATTAGGCCAGAAGCCATCTCTAGATGAAGTGGGTTCGCCCAGTTGACTGAGGATTGTGTCGATCGCAGTCCCCGTTGGAAACCCAGGTATGGTCAGAGTCAAAGGTGGTTCGATGGGACTGGGCGAGGGCGAGGGCGGCGTGGGTTCAACTGAAGGCGTGGGCGTGGGCGAAGGAGAAGGGGACGCGATCGGTGCAGATGGGGAGGGCGAGGGTAAAAC
>Ga0224722_1000183_pt1 | contig 35886 bp, 49 predicted proteins | sample Balambano_FR1_Me_FD_161646 | JGI IMG/M metagenome (GOLD analysis project Ga0224722, IMG submission 161646) | Freshwater sediment microbial communities from Lake Towuti, South Sulawesi, Indonesia - Balambano_FR1_MetaG | ecosystem: Environmental > Aquatic > Freshwater > Lake > Sediment | place...
GTTCGATGCGCGACTTGTCGTCCAGCGCCTCGATCTGGCCGAAGCCGATGTTCTCGCCAGCCGTCATCATGTAGCGCACGAAGTCCTGAAAGATCACGCCGATGCGCTTGCGCAGGTCGTCAATGTCATACTCGCGCAGGTCCACGCCATCGAGCAGAATTTGGCCCTCGGTCGGGTCATACAGCCGGGTGAGCAGCTTGATGAACGTGGTCTTGCCAGCCCCGTTCGCGCCCACCAGCGCGATCTTCTCGCCCGGCTTGATGGTCAGCGACACGTTGTGCAACGCCCAACCCTCGCGGTTGGGATACTTGAACGACACGTTGCGGAACTCGATGCCCTGCATGACCGGGATCGGCACCTTGCGCGGCTTTGCTGCGACGGCCATCTCGGGCGTGAGCTCTAAAAAGCCATACAGGTTGCTCATGAACAGCGCGCTTTCATACAGCGAGTTGAAGTTGTAGAGCAAACCCTGAAACGTGCCCTGGCTCTGGCGAAACACCGAGAGATACAGCGTCATGCTGCCGAGGGTGATCGCGCCGGTGATGGTGCGGAACACAATCCAGGCATAGGCCACGTAGAACGACAGGCTGGTGAGAAAACCAAAGCCGATGCTAATCAGGCTGCGGCGTTTGGCCATGGCCGTGTCCTCGCGATAGAACTTCCAGAACAGTTCCTGGTAGCGCTTGAGCAACGGCTCGCCCAGCCCAAACAGCTTGATCTCCTTGGCGCTGTCGTTGTTGGTCAACAACCGTTCGAGATACATCATCCGGCGCGACTCCGGCGCGCGCCAGGTGAGCAGGCGGAAGCGCAATTCACTGAAGCGCGTCTGCGCAACGAACAGCGGCAAAGTGGCAACCAGCAGCAGCAGCGCCACAAACGGGCTGAACGCGAACAGCAATACGACGAACGATGCGAGCGTGATGATGTTCTGCACCACCATGAAACCGTCGTTGAGGATGCTCATCGCGCGCCAATCGGCTTCGCGCCGCGCGTTCTCCAGCTTGTCGTAGAACTCGGCGTTCTCGAAGAAGTGCAGATCGAGCACCAGCGATTTGCGGATGATGGCGCTGTTGATGGCGTTCGACAGGCGCGCATGCAGCACATGTTCCACCAGCGTGCGCCCTTGCCCCAGCACCGCGCCCAATGTCACCAGGATGAATTCGAGTGCCAGATACGGCAGCACCGGCTGGAGTGCAACTAGAAGGTTGGCCGCCGACGCTTGACCGATTGCGCCCACTACGCCGTCCACGATCAGCTTACCGGCCCAGGCCTGCGCCGCGGGCAGCAGCGCACTCGCCAGCGTGATGGCGGCCATGCCGACTGTGCTGGCCGGGTGCGCCTGCCAGATCATGCCAAACGCCTTTACGATATTCTTGGTTGCCGACTTGATATCGGGCAGCGACACACGCTTCTTCGGCGGTTCGCCGCCCACGCCCATGACACGGATCATCAATGATTACCTCGGAAGGAGGATGTTACCCGCAGTTAGGCGCGTGTATCTCGTTGTAGGCAGCTTCATCGAGGGGAATGCGAACCCGTATCCGCGTCCCGGCATCTGGCGCGCTGATGACCTGCAACGTGCCCTCACAACTCTCGGCGCGCTCGCGCATGGAGTGCAGGCCCATGTGTCCGGGAAAAGATTGGTCGGAGTAGAACCCTCTCCCATTGTCTTCGATCCGCAGTTCCGCATGCTGCCGATCATGCGCGTCGGCCACACGCGCCAGGTTGATGTGTACATGCGTGGCGCGCGCATGCTTGATGGTGTTCTGAATGGCTTCCAGCGCGATGCGATACAGTGCCTCTTTGGATTTGAGTGACAAAGGCGGTTCTTCGTCCGCATCGAAGCTGACGCTCAGGCCATGTCGCGTGCCGAGCGCATCCACCTGACGCTTGAATGCATCTATCAACCCCTCGGAGGCCAACGACTCCGGCCGCAACTCGAAGATAAGCGCGCGCATCTCGGCCAGGCCACCCTGCACCAGCGACAGCACGTAGTCCAGCGGTTCAGCCGCCCGCTCCGGCGAAGTATTCAGCAACTCACGCGCTGTGCGCGTGCCCAAGGCAATGCCATACAGCGCCTGCGACACGGAATCATGCAACTCACGGGCCAACCGGCTGCGCTCGGCCACCGTGGCCATGCGCGCCGCATCCGTCCGCAGGCGCGCATTCTCGATGGCCAGCGCAGCCTGATCGCCGACCGCCTTGGCCAATTCGATGTCTTCGTCGCTGAACACACGGCTCCGCTGGTAATACAGCATCAGTGCGCCATAGGTCTCATCTTTTACCAACAGCGGCACGGCCAGCATGCACGTCATGCGATTGGCGATTGCGCCCAACACATCGCGCTGCTGCGGGAGATCCGCAAAATCATCAAAGGTATAGGTATGCGGCGGGACTGAAATGACGGGCTGCTGGGTCAGGGCGGCCCGGCCGACGGCGCCCTTGCCCAAGGGCAGCGCGGCCCGTTCCACGTAGTCGCTTGGCAAGCCATGCGCCACTTGCACATTCAGCACTTGCAACTGAGGGTCAAGCTTAAAAATCGCCGCTGTGTCTGTGTCCAACAGCTCGCACGCGCGGCTGAGAATGGCGTCCAGGCTCTCATCCAGGCTGCGGCTGGAGTTGAGCACGCGCAGGATGTCGCGCAGTCCTTCGGCCACGACCCGGCGGCGTTCGGACTCATGCAACCGGCGTTGCTCTTCGCGATACAAGCGCGCGTTCTCGATGGCGGCGGCAGCCTGATTGGCAAACGCCTGTACCAATTCAGCCCGCTGCGGGGTGTAATAACCGGGCGTATCGTGGTCGAGCACGATCAGGCCGATGACGTGATCGCGCACGACCAGCGGCACACTCACCCACGAGTTGATTTCCTTGTGGTCATGTGGCAAGCGCACAACGCGTGTGCTATGCCACAGTTGGGCATATGGCGTGGGCTCGCGCAAGTCCGGAATGATGATGGCCTCACGCTTGCGCACCACCTCTTTGTCCAACTCTGCCAGCGGCCACGCCTGGAAAGCTTGCATTACCTCGGGCGTAATGCCGCCGTTGTGAGCCATGAGCCGCAACCTGTCTCCCGGCTCAATCAAGAACAGATAGACGGAGCGATGTTCCACCACCGACCCCACGTGATCGGCGACCAACTGCGTCAACGGTTGCAACTCCAGCGTGCTCGACAGGATCTGGCTGACCGCAAGCAATTTGGATAGCTCACGGGTGCGCTCGCCCACGCGCCGCTCCAGCAAGTCCATCGCCCTGGATTGCTCGGTGATGTCTCGCGCGATGGTGAGCGCCAATGGCCGCCCCGAGACGCTCGCGTTCTGCGCGCGAACATCCACCGGAAAGACCGTCCCATCCTTGCGGCTATTGAACGATTCCCCGCGCACGGTTCCACCCGAACGAATCGTTTCCATCCAGTCATCGGCGTGAAGCAAGAACTCTGCGGACGGCACGAGGTCTTTGGCCGTGAGCGCCATCGCCTCATCGTGCGTGTAGCCATGCATCTTGATCCAAGCCGCGTTGACCTCAACGGTCTGATCCGTCTCCAGATCGCTCAAGCGCAGGCCGTCACTCACCGACTCGAATACGGTGCGATACAACTGCTCGCTCTCGTAGACGCGCTGCTCGGACAGCTTGCGATCCGTGATATCACGAACATTGACGACGATGGCATGCACCCGCACATCGTGAAGCAGGTTGTTGCCCACGGCTTCGACCCAGCGCCACTCGCCGCGCTCGTTGCAAAACCGGAACAGGAGCGCTGCGCCGGTGCCAGGCCTGCGAACGCCGATCTTCAACAGGCGCTGCACGCGTTTGGCGTCATCGGCGTGAATCTTGCCGAACGCGCCGTGGCCAAGCAAGTCGTATGGGGTGTATCCAAAAACGCGGCGAACCGAGGGGCTGACGTACGTCACGCGCAACTCTTTATCGAGCGCGATGATCACGTCCGACGTGTTCTCAACCAGCAATCGAAGCTGCTCCTCACTATCGTGCAGCACACGCAGCGCTGAGAGATCGTCGAGCTGATGCGTCATACAACCAGTCGAAAAAGCAACTCGCCGGGGTATACGCCCCCGGCGAGATTCGAACTCACAACCTTAGCATTAGAAGTGCTCTGCTCTATCCGCTTGAGCTACGGGGGCTCGGCTATTCAATTATCGGCCGGATGCCATTATAGACCGCGCGTCCACCCAGTTGCGCCAGAATTTCCGAAGGCTTGCGCTGGATGCGGGTGGCCAGTTCGACCGGCGTGAGCGGCTTGTTGCTGTTGAGCAGGAAGATGCGAAAGGCAGCCTCGGCCACCGGCGTGCGTGGCCCGATGAATGCGTCGTCGTGCGCGCGCTCGGCGCGGATCACTTGCACGGCTTTCGTCACACGTTGCACCTCGCCCGTCTCATCATCAACGAAGTCAAAGGCGTCGTTCAAGGGCACATCGGCCAGCCGCTCCTGCTGCTCCGGCGTCAGGCACTTATAGATCAGCACATTCACGTCCTGGCCGTTCTTGTCGAACCAGGAATAGTCAATATGAAAGCGGGTGTTTTCTGTCGGTCGGTAAAACTTCATGACACAAGGGCTTACTTGTCGCCAAGATGCCAGTAGTTGTCGCCCACAGGCACATATGCGCCGTTGGCAGTCAATGCCGCAAACACATCGGTTGGCGCGCTGCGCGTGATCACGTTCGCCACCGAGTACAGCGTTCGGGCGTGAACATTGCCCTGCGGGCTGAGCTTGGCAATCTCTGGGAATGCCTCGCGCACCGATTGGGCCACATCGCGCGGCCGTTCGCCGCGAATGGCGTCGAGGATGCGCGGGTCATCCACAAAGATGGACATCAGTTCATCCACATCGCACGCCACAGCCCGTTGGGCCGTTTCGAGGTGCAGCCGCTGATCTCGGTTGGAGGCCACCCGCACCCACTCGCGTTTTGGCTTGCGGCGGCGATAGTCAATCCAAAACACATTCTCGGCGTCGCTGCGCGACAGTTCGATGTAGGCCCCAACAGGAATGTCATTAGCGCGATACCACTCTCCAAGACCCCAGATATAGCGGCCATCCTGCACCAACCACACTGCCATTTCTTTGTTCGTGACGCGATCCTTGAAACGAAGCGGGATGCGCGGCTTGGAAGATTGCGGTAGCACAGCGGCCATGTGTCTCGACCAGCCAAGCGTGCCCGCGCGCCGGTGCGGAAACGTCAGCACCAGCGTAGCCCGGTCGGCTGGCTCAGGCGCAGCGCCACTGACGCTGAGTTCAAGTTCATCGTCCAGATCGCGCGCCAGCGCAACCAAATCTTCGTTGAGAGTGACGTTGCCTGGGAAGCGCGTAGGGCGCAACGGGGCCGGCATCTGGCGCACCTCGGCCGGCTCCAAACGCCGCAAAAACCAGGCCGGCAAATCGTTCAGGCTGACCTCGTCAAAGCGTTCATCGGCCGCCAGCGCGCTATTGAGCGAGGCTTCCTGAACGTTGTCGGTCACATCGGGCGGCAAGCCCAGGTCGCGCAAGATTACGTCCGTCGTCAACGGCCCCCCGCTGGACACATCGAGCACTGCTTCGGCCAGATTGAGGTGACCGACGTTCACCTCGGCCATCATTGCCCACAAAAACCACTCATCGCCGATGCGGATGAATTCGCTGTTCGTCTCCAGCGCGTCGCTCAACACCTGCGCCACACCATCGCCGTGCAGCTCATACAGCTCATCAACCGTCTTTACGGGTTGGTCGTCCAATGAGGCACCGCCATCGGAATCGTTCAGCCGGTGTGGTCGCGCGTAATTGGCCGCGAATTCACGCGTGGTGCCATCGTTCAATTTGACGGAGATGACGTTGAATTCGCCGAGGTCAGGATTTTCACCTGTGCGCTCGGCCAGTACCTGGCCTGTGGCGAACTTCAACGCGGGAAAGACGACCTCTTCACCGATCGCAAATGTCTTCTTGGGCTGATAGAACTTCTCGCTGGAGAGTTGTCGTCGCAGCGCGACGCCCTCCTGCTCGATGCGGTGAAGCATCATGACGCGCGCCAAATCGGCGGCGCGTTTGGGTTTGCCTTCTTCTAAAACATACCCGTAAAGGAACTCGGCATCGTCGGGTGTGAAGGTGTAGTCAGACCAGTATTCTGAGGATTGTGTTTGGCGATGTATCACGCGATCGAGAACCTTCTACTAAAGATAGCGCGCGGATTATACCCGCCCGCCCTTGTGTAAATGCACGCTGTGACGCGCATCATCACAGCAAAACAGGCGCAAGAACCTGCTTGTGGCAAGCGCTTGCGCCTGTTGTCCCAGCAAATACAGCCGGCATGTGCGCGTTACTTGGCGTTGAGCAGCACTGCGCCAATCAGCCGGGCGTGCGCGCGTTCGAGGATGTCTTTGGCCTTCTGTGCGTTCTCGCGCCGCGTCTTGCCTGCGCCGACGACGAGCAGCGTGGCATCCACTCTAGACGCCAAGACAGCTCCATCGCTATAGGCCGTCAGTGGCGGCGCAACGAACAGCACCATATCCACGCCGGCCAGTCCGCTCAGTTTCTCAATCACCGCGTGCATGCGGTTGGAGCTGATCGCGTCGTTGGCAATGGTCGGCGCTGCCCCGCCCGTCACCACACTCAAGCCCGGCACGCTCGTGGCGTGCAGTTGTGGATCACTGGCACCATTGCTGTTCGCCAGAACGTCGGCCAAGCCCTGCCCATTCGGCAGATCGAACAGCATGTGCAACGACGGCTCACGCAGGTTTGCATCCACGACAATCACCCGTTTCTCACTCTGCGCCAGGGCAACAGCCAGGTTGGCCAACACAGCCGTGGCGCTAATGTTTGCATCCGGAGTGGCGATCAACAGCGTCTTGATCGGCTGCTCAAGCATGGCGAAGTGCAAATTGGTGCGCAGGGTGCGATACGCCTCTGCTGCCGCCGATGCCGGTTGATTCAATGTCACAAGGTTCATGTTGCGTGTAGCGTGTAACGCTGGCGGTCTATTCGGCCGGGATGGCACCCACTAGCGGCATATCGAGCTTGCGCTCCACGTCCTTGCCGGTGCGGATCAGCCCAGCCTGCCGCCATTCCAACCCTGCGGCGATCAACAAACCGGCCACCGCGCCGAGCAATAACCCAGCGGCCACGTTGACGCTGGTGCGCGGGTAATCCTGCGAGTAACGCGGGTCATCGCCCATGATCGCCTCAACGCGGTCCTCACGCCGCTGCTTGGCGTTGTCGTTGTTGCGAAACTCGACGAACAACTGGGCCCATTCTTTGGCCATGCGGTTGGCCGTCTCACCATCAAAGTCGCGCACTTCGATCTCAATGCCAAATGTGGCCGCATCATCCGCCATGCGCGTCTGCCCAAAGATGTAGCCGGGCGAGTAATCCAGCGTAAGCCGCTTGCCCACCTCAGCCGCATTGCGCTCGGTGCGGATGATGCTGATGTAGGACGAGAGCAGCGTCTTGGCCGATTGGGTCAGGCCGAAGTCGGTGCGCGCGGGCTGAATGGTCAATTTCATCGCCGATTTGTAGACGGGCGTCTGCATGCGACTGAAGGCAAAGGCGCTGGCCCCGGCGATCAGCGCCACCAAGAGCACAATCCACCAACGCCGCTTGACCATCTGCCAAAAATCTTGTAACTCCATTGCAACATCCATTGTAGAGGCACGCGCCGCCCGCTACCGGCGGCAACGCATCAGTTTGCGGGTATTTCGGCGACGATGTTCAGACCCATCCGCTCCAACTCGCGACGTTCGCGCACAGCGGGGTCGAAGAAGTGCCAAGCCAACGCGAGTGCCGCGCCGGCGATCAGCCCCAAAGCGATGCGCACGGGCAGGTCGAATCTATCGCGCAGCGGCGGCGCGACCGGCGCGGCGACAATCGGGTCCATTAGTTTCACCGGCGATTCTTCGATACCCGTGAGCTGCGGCCAATAGGCCAGATAGTTGTCGTTCAATTCGTCCACGATGGCTTGGGCGATCTGCTCGGCCTGTTGCGCCTCTGGCCAGGCAAGGGTGACGACGAAGACGCTGGAGCGCACCTCGGAGCGAATCGAACCGCCTAGCGGCGCACCCAAGGTGATGCCTTTGGCTGCCAGGCGCTTGGCCACGTTGTCGGCGAACACGCCCTTGCTGATGATGAGCGAAAAGCCCTGAGCCGTGTATTCCGACGCCAGCCAGTTGTAATGCCGGTCAAAGTTATATGCATCCGGCCGGATCGGCTCTGGCGCGAAGCCCGCTCCGAACGACATCGTGACTTGATACGTCACAGGCGGCGCAGGTCGCGTCGTCAGCACGGTCACTGCCACGATCAGGATGGCCGGCAGAATCACCAGCCACCATCGCCGCAGCAGAATTCGCGCATAGTCCAACAGCATGATCTATAGAAGCTCGTCGCGTTTTTGATCGCGCAACTTTTCAACCACCTGCTTCAAATCACCGACGCGGTCGAGCGAGCATACCAGCAGCGCATCGGGCGTGTCCACGATCACCACGTCTTTCAGGCCAAGCGTCGCAATGACCCGGCCGTTGCCGTTGGCATCGCCCCGCACCAGCGTGTTCAAGGTATCAATCGCCACATGCTCACCAACGAAGACATTGCCGTGCGTGTCCTTGGGCAGGATATCCAACAGCGATGCCCAGCTCCCGATGTCACTCCACTCAATATCCACCGGAATCACTGCGATCCTCTCGGCCCCTTCCATGATGGCGTAATCAATGGACTTTTTTGGTGCAATTTGCCACGCATTATCCAGCGCCGCCGCGTAGCCGGGCGTGCCGATGGCAGGTTCAAGCGCGGACAGCGCGTCGGCAAATGGGGCCTGCTGCCGGGCGAATTCGCCCAAACCCGTTCGCGCCGTCATGATGAACATGCCGCTGTTCCACGAGTGCAGCCCACCGGCCAGATATTGCTCGGCCACCTCTTGTTTCGGCTTCTCGGTGAATCGCACCGCCTCATACACCTCAAAGCCGTATTGCTCGCCCAACTTCTGGCCGCGCTCGATGTAGCCAAAGCCGGTGGACGCGAACGTGGGTGTGATGCCCAGGGTGACGATGATGTCGCGCTGGGCCACCTCGTAGGCTGCCTGCAACGCGCCGAGGAACTCCGGCACTTTGCCAATGTGATGATCGGCCGACAGGATCGCTACGGTCGCCTCGGGGTCGGCCTGATGCACATGCGTCAGCCCCAATCCCGCAGCCGGGCCGCTGTCCTTGGCGCTGGGCTCGATCACGTAGTTTTCGGCCGGTATGCCCGGCACTTGTTCCTTAAATAGGCCGGCCATCGCCTCATTCGTCACCACCCACACCCGCTCCAGCGGGATGAGGGGCGACAGGCGCTCGGCCGTGACGCGGAACATGCTGCGTTCTTCCAGCAGCGGCAAGGCTTGCTTCGGTGTGCGTTTGCGGCTGAGCGGCCACAAACGCGTGCCGCTGCCGCCTGCCATGATGAGTGCGTGATACATCGTTGCTGTCCCTCCCCACTGCGCAGACTGACTCTGATTCAATCCACGCGATAGTGCACTTTCCCTTCACGCGCCAGCAGGTAATTCGTCCCGCCCGACTGGCGCACCATACCCTTCAACTCCATCAGCGCCAGCGTTGCCGTCACCTCTTCCGTCGGCTTGGCCAGCGCGCGCACCAATTCGTCCACGTGCGTCGGCTCATAGTTCAGCCGCGCCAGAATTAAGCGCTCGGTGTCATTCTCCGGCACAGCCGCCTCCACCTCGACCCGGTCAGCCACCATGTTCAGGTTCAACTCCTCCAGGATGCTTTGTGTATCCAGTACCACCTTCGCGCCCTGCTGGATCAAACGGTTTGGCCCGCGGCTGGTGCGGTTGAAAATATTGCCGGGTACCGCGAACACATCCCGTCCCTGCTCGGCGGCAAACTGGGTGGTGATGAGCGCCCCGCTCTGCTCATCCGCTTCCACCACCACCACGCCCAGGCTCAGCCCGCTGATGATGCGGTTGCGCGGCGGGAAGTTGGCCGCATCCGGCGGCGTGCCGAGTGGGTAATCACTCACCAGTGCGCCGTGTTCGGTGATCTGTTTTGCCAGCTTGCGGTGCTCGGGCGGATAAGTCACATCCACCCCGCAACCCAACACGGCAATCGTGCGCCCGCCCGCAGTGATGGCCGCCTGATGCGCCGACGCGTCAATGCCCCGCGCCAAGCCGCTGACCACGGTGATGCCATTCGTCGCCAACTCGCGCGCCAGCACATCAGCCACTTCGCGCCCATACACCGTCGCCCGGCGCGTGCCAACGATGCCAACCGCCCAGGCATCAGCCTCAGTCAACACGCCTTTGACGAACAGCACCGGCGGCGCATCCGATACTTCACGCAATAACTTGGGGTAGGTCGCGTCTTCCAGCGTGAGTGCCATCGCCCCAGCGCTCGCCAACTGCGCCATCTCTCCATCGGGTGAAATGGTCTTGCGCGTCTGCGTCAGCGAGCCGATGGACTTGGCATCCAACCCCGCCGCAGCCAGATCGAATTCTCCCGCCGACCACGCCCGCTGCAGCAAACCAAAATGTGCTTTCAGCTTGCGCACGCGCACCGAGCCGATGCCGCGCACACGGGCAAACGCCAGGTAATACGGCAGGTCTGAATTCATCGCCGTTTGTGACTATAGCCCTATAGTCGAGTTAACGCGGGCAATCTGCGCTACGCCAGATTACTCAAGTCCTTCGGGCACGATTACGGTCATGCGCCGCGCGGTCAGGTCTACAGCGCGCACGACGCTTTCCAGCGCAGGCAACAACACCTCTCCAGATGCGGTTTTGACCACATATACGTCGTTGCTGCCCGTTGCCAACACTTCAGCCAGCGTGCCCAGAGCTTCGCCTGTCTCGCGCACCACGTTCAGGCCGATCAGATCATGGGAGTAATACGCCCCGACAGAGAGTTTGGGAAGGTCTGTTAGGCGGATCGAGACGCGCGACCCGCGCAATGCCTCGGCATCGTTGCGGGTTGCGCTGCAATCAAGCTTGAGCAACACCGCACCCTGGTGGCTGCGGCTCGCCAGCACGCGGCAGGCTTGGGGTTGCTGGTCAGCGTCGCCGATAAACACGCGCCGGATGCCATCCAACGCACCGGCGTATTCAGGCGCAAGCTCAACCTTGACCTCACCGGCGATGCCATGCGGGCGAGTGACTCTGCCGACGACGAGCAGGTCTTGCGCTTGCGCTGATTGCGGATTCGTCACGCGGGGATAAAACGAGTGTGAGCTCAGTCGCCGATGTCGAGGACGACGCGCTTGCGCGACCGTGCGCCGGCGACGCGCAACAGTGCTCGCATGGCGTTGGCCAGTTTGCCCTCACGGCCCACCACGCGGCCCACTTCGCCCGGCGCCACGCGCAGCTCCAGAAAGACCGTGCCACGATCCACCGTCTCATTGACGACGACGGCCTCGGGGTCATCTACCATGCCTTTTGCGATGAATTCAATCAGGTCTTTCATGGGAATGCACAGAGGCAGGAGTTGGGGTTGGGCTGTCGGCGCGTCGGTAACGATTCATCCGACACCCAACCTCCGATCCTTACTTACTCAGCAGCCGGAGCCGTGGCCTCAGCCTTCTTTGCCTTGGGGGCAGCCTTGCGGCCGATGCGGGTCTTGGGGCTGATGGCTGGCGCAGCCGCAACTTGCGCGGCCGCCTCGGCCAAAAGCGTATCCGGCGCTTCACCCTTCATCAGGCGCTCGTAGCGCGCTGTGGTGCCGGTCTTGCGGAAAAGCTGTTGCACGGCGTCGCTCGGCTGCGCGCCGACCTTCATCCAATACAACGCCCGGTCTTCCTGAACCGTCACCGACTCCGGCTGTGTGCGCGGGTTATAGGCGCCGATGATCTCAATAAATGCGCCGTCGCGCGGCGACTCCTTGTCGCACACGACGATGCGATAGCTGGGCTGCTTCTTCAAGCCCATGCGGCGTAGACGAATTCGAACCATTCCTGTCTGTCTCCTTGAAAGTGCGCTATTGTAAGCGATTTACCTTGTTTTCCGACGGCCTGCGCCGCCGCCCATCAGTCCACTCATCGCGCGCAGGCGCGGATTGGTGGCCATCTGTTTCATCATCTTCTGCGCCTCGCGGAACTGCGAGAGCAGCGCGTTGATCTCCTGCACGGTCGTGCCGCTGCCCTTGGCCACGCGGCGCTTGCGCGAGGCATTCAACATATCCGGGTCGCGCCGTTCATTGCGCGTCATGCTGCTGATCATGGCCTCGACCCGCTGCATCTGCTTCTCGGTCATGTCGGCCGGCATCTGCTTGGTCAGGTCCTTCATGCCGGGGATCATGGCCAGAATATCGTTGAGCGGCCCCATCTTCTTGATCTGCTTGATCTGCGAAAGGAAATCCTCCAGATCGAAGCTGGCCGTCATCATCTTCTCGGCCGCGACCGCAGCTTCCTTCTCGTCGAACTGTAGCTGCGCCTTCTCAATCAGCGTCAGCACATCGCCCATGCCCAGAATGCGCGAGGCCAAGCGATCCGGATAAAAGACCTCAAGCGCATCGGGCTTCTCGCCCGTGCCCAGGAACTTGATTGGCACACCCGTCACCGCGCGCATGCTGATGGCCGCGCCGCCACGCGCGTCGCCGTCCACTTTGGTCAGAATGAGGCCGGTAAGGCCGACGCGCTTGTTGAACTCGTCGGCGACCCTCACGGCCTCCTGGCCGATCATGGCGTCCGCGACCAAAAGCACTTCGGCCGACTTGGTGCGCGCCTTCACCTCTTCGACCTCGCGCATCATCGCGTCGTCAATCTGCAGGCGGCCGGCCGTATCCACGATCACGACGTCAGACGCTGTCTGTATGGCTTTCTGGATGCCGTGCTGCGCGATCTGGGGCGGCGGCACTTTGTCGCCCTCCGAGAACACCGGGATGTTCAACTGCTTGCCCAATGTCTCCAGCTGGGTGATGGCCGCCGGGCGGTAGATATCGGCCGCCACCATCAGAGGCTTGCGGCCATCGGCGCGCAGCTTCAGCGCCAGCTTGGCCGCCATGGTGGTTTTGCCTGCGCCTTGCAGGCCCACCAGCATGATCACGCGTGGCGGCGGGCCGCCCAGGTCGAGTTTGCCGCCCTCACCCAGTGTCTTGAGCAACTCCTCGTGCACGATCTTGACCACGGCCTGGCCGGGCGTGAGGCTCTTGTGCACCTCCGCGCCAACGGCGCGCACGCGCACCTGCTCGACGAACTCCTTGACGACCTTGAAGTTCACGTCGGCTTCCAGCAACGCCTTGCGCACCTCGCGCAACGCGGCGTCCACATCCTGTTCGGTCAGGATGCCGCGTTTGCCCAGGCGGTCAAAGATGGCTTGGAGCTTGTCGCTAAGCGATTCAAACATGATCAGTACGCGGCCCTGCCGCGCGATTAGGCTATGAAAAGCGCGCTATTTTAGCCGATTGTTGGCCAATTCCAATGGCTTGGACAACCACGCCGGAAGTTCGATTTGGCCCGATCTCCACGCCCTGACCCGGTTCGGCGTAGGCGCTGCGCACGTAACCGAGCGCGAAGCGATGGCCGTCCATCGCCGCCGCCGATTGGGCGCTGGTGATCTTGCCGATGGGATGTCCATCTGCAACGATCTCATCGCCCTGCCGCACCTCACCGTGCAGCGCATCCAATTGCACCAGGCGCTTGGCGATCTGCCCACGTGAGTCCATGCGCGCGATGATCTCCTGACCCACGTAGCAGCCCTTGCTAAAACTGATCGCGTCCATCAAGCCGGTTTCGAGCGGGATGTAGTCCTCGCCAATCTCGTTGGGGAAGCGCGGGTAACCATGCGCGATGCGCAAATCGTCGTAGCTGATGTGCGAAAGCGGCGCGCTCACGCTTTGATTGGCGTCGGCAGCCGCGCCTGGCTTCGCGCGGATCAGATAGTAGCCCGCGCCTTGCATCGGCGGCGCTTTGATCACCACCACATCCTGCGTGGCTGCGAATGTGTAGCGCGGCTTGTCCTCGATGTGGTCAGCAGCATGCCCGGCTGCGCTATGAATGAAGGCATCCGCGCCATCACCAAAAATGCCAAGCATGTGCTGCTCGGCGCTCTCGTCGCTAATATGCACATCGTCGTTGAAGAAGACATATTTGCGCAGCCAATGCGCGACCTTATCCTGATTGCCGCCGCCGGTCAGCAGCAACAGCGAATCTACAAACGGCAACACCACCAAGTAGTCAATCGTGCGGCCGTTGGGCGTGGTCAACACCGTCGTCGCGCCCTGGCCCGGCTTGAGGTAACGCACCTCACCGCTGGACATGCGGTGCAGAAAATCAATCCGGGTGTTGCCGCGCACCCGCACGCGCCCAAATATCTTGGATAAGTCAAACGCCAACATACGATCTTGCCAGGCGTCGCGCCTCGCGCGCGGTTCTGGCTTTTAAGCCTTGCTCTTCAACCAAGCCTCGATTTGCTTACGATGCTCGGCATCATGTTCACCACTATCGCCCCACACGAAGTCAGCCAGTGACCGTCCCTTGAGTTGCGGAAATCGGTTGCGGTCGAACAAGACCGCATCGTCTTTCCAGCCCTCCAATCGCTTCACCAATTGCGCATGCACGCCGTGATAATCGGCCAGCACGCGCTCCAGCGGGCGGTCTTTTTGCGATGCATAGTCGCTGGCATTCACGTCGGCCCAATCCGGCGCGTGCGACTGCGGCAATTGCAACTTCGCGCCGCGCTCGGCTTGGAACAGCAACGTCACTGCGCGTGAGCCCCACATGGCCAGGTGCGCCAACACGTCTTTCACCGACCACTCACCAGCGACACCGGGATGCAGCATATCCGCCGGTTGAACGCGCGCCAACACAGCGTCCAGCTTTTCGCGTTCCGCGCGAATGCCAGAGATAAACTCACGCTTGTCCATAGTCACGGTCACGCAACACGTAAGCAAGGGCGCAGTCATCGTTCTGCGCCCCTGCCGTGCAATTGGCCTATGTCAGCGAACAGCGAACCGCGAATCTACCATCACGGCTCGTTGCTGTGCCGCTCCTCAATCCAAGCCAGGATATCCGCCATTTGTTGAGGGCTAAGCAGCGCTGCGTAGTTCTGCTGCATGATGTTTGGCTGGTATGTATCCACTACATACTTGTTCGGGTCCACAATGCTCTGATACAGATACTCTTTCGATGACAGGCCGGGCACGCGCGTCGCCGCTACATCCCACAAGTTATAGAAGCTAGGCCCGACCATGCGCTCATCCTTCTTCTGGCTGTGGCAACCTATGCAACCTGACGATATGAACAGCTTCTCGCCATTCGCTGCATTTCCTTCCGGCAAGCCATCAGTGATATTGGCCAAGTCACCCTCTTTGGGCAAGGCCGGTGCGGCGGGTGCAGTTTCGCCTTCCACCTCCTCGCCAAAGGTCGGCGTCGGTGTGGCATTCACCACAACGCTGAAGAGAATGAAGCACACCACGAAGGCAACGGCCGAAATCAAGAATGGCTCACTCGTCGGCCCGACCTTGATCTTCCATCGGGGCGTATCTCCCCCAGCCGTCAACTCGGTCTTGAATTGCGTCATCTCTTCGTCGGTGGGAAGGTTGCGACGGAAGAACCGGCTGCCCAGCACGGCCAACGCCGCGATCACCGCACCGCCGGCCAGGCTGGCAAAAAGCGCCAGCAGGATGCCGCCGATCACGACGAAGATCAAATTGTCAAAGATGTTGCCGCCCTCGGCCTGGGCGGGCGCCGCCGCGTAAGCCGTGCCTGCGCCAATCAGCAAGGCGGCCACTGCGGCCAGGGATGCTCGAACCCACTTTGTGTGTGCGTGAAACAAATTCATCATTGTTGCTCACTCATTTCACAGAGATAAAGCAGCACAATTTTAGTCTTTGCCGTTCGAGCTTGCATCCACAAACGATTGGAACAGCGCCAGCATGTCCGCGCGTCCAGCCGTCATCTCCTCAGGGTGCCATTGCACGCTCAGATAGTAGCGATGGCCGGGTGCCTCGACCGACTCGACGATGCCATCCTGCGCCCGCGAAGTCACGATCAACCCGTCACCCAACACCTTAATGGCCTGATGATGAAAACTGTTCACGCCAACGTTGCCCGGGCCAAAGACACCGGTTATGCGCGCGCCCGGTTCGATGCACACCTCATGCAATACCTGATCACGGGCTGCACCCACTGCGCTGCCGCGATGCTCGATGTTTTGACCAAACTGCGAAGGGATGTCCTGGATCAAGCTGCCGCCCAGCGCGACGTTGACCACTTGTATCCCCCGGCAGATGGCAAACATCGGCTTGTCGTCTTTCAACGTCCACTGCGCCAGCGCGATCTCAATATCGTCCCGCTCCGGGTTGATGTCGTCGGTGGTGGGGTGCTTGTCTTCGCCAAAGACGCTCGGCTCAATATCGCCCCCACCCGTCAGCAGCACGCCATCGGCTTCGGCATACAGGTCGCGCCAAATAGCATGGTCGAGCGAGGTCGGCAGCAGGATCGGCGTTGCACCGCAGGCGATCAGGCTGCGGATGTAACTCTTGCCCAGGGTGTAACGGCGCTTCTCAGCATCTTGAACGGGGATGGGGATCAGGATGCGCGGACTGCGAGGATGTGGCGTGCCCATGCTGATTAACAAAACTCCCGAAGTGTTCGCTTCGGGAGTTCATCGTCATTCGTTATTCCGATTTCTCCGGCTCGGCCTTGGCAGCAGCAGCCGCGGCCTTGCCACCCGGGGCGAGTTGCTCCTTCAGGCGGGCAGACTTGCCGCGCAGGTTGCGGAAATAGTACAGCTGCGCGCGGCGCACCTTGGCGTGACGCATCACTTCCACGCGGTCAATGCGTGGCGAGTTAAGCAGATAGGTGCGCTCGACGCCGATGTTGTTGCTGGCAATGCGCCGCACCGTGAAGTTGGCATTCACCCCGCCCTTGCGCAGGCGAATGATTGTGCCCTGAAAAACCTGGATGCGCTCGCGGTCGCCTTCGACGATCTTCTGGTGCACGCGCACCTGATCGCCAGCTTGCAGCGCCGGGATCTTCGGGTTGGCCTGGAGGCTCTTTTCGAGCGATTCGACAAGGTTCATGTGAATTCTCCTAGTCCCAGCGCTAGCGCTTGGTATATGTCGGTGCCTTGCGGGCGCGCACCAGACCCGGCTTCTTGCGCTCCTTCTCACGCGAATCGCGCGACAGGAAGCCCGCGGCCTTCAATGTCTGGCGATACTCGGCGTCAATCTCGAGCAAAGCGCGCGAGATGGCCATGCGCGTGGCCGTGGCCTGGCCGGTCGTGCCGCCGCCGTTCACCTTCACGCTGACGTTGTAGCGCGACTCGGCGCCGGTCAGCTTGAGCGGCGCGTTGACCATCAGCAAATCCACTTCGCGGCCGAAGTATTCGTTCGCCGGCTTGTCATTGACCAGGACTTTGCCGCTGCCCTGCGGATACAGGCGCGCTCGCGCGGTTGACTCCTTGCGCCGGCCCACACCCTCAAAATATTGTTGCGTCTCTGCCATGTCTTACCCCGTCTTACCCCTTGAGTTCCAGCGCCTGCGGTTTCTGCGCGGCGTGCTCGTGCTCGGCACCGCCATACACCTTCAGCTTCTTGATCATCTGCCGGCCCAGGCGACCATGCGGGATCATGCCCCACACCGCCTCCTTGATCGCGCGCTCCGGCTTGTGCTCCAGCACATCCCGCAGGTTGGCCTCCTTGAAGCCGCCCGAATACAGCGAGTGACTCGCATACTTCTTTTCGGTCATCTTGTTGCCGGTGACCTTGATCTTCTGAGCGTTCACCACGATGACGTAATCGCCGCAATCCACGTGCGGGGTATACATGGGCTTGTGCTTACCCACGATAATCGTGGCCACCTGGCTGGCCAGACGGCCCAGCGTCTTGCCTTCGGCATCCACCACATACCACTGCTGGCTGGCGCGCGCCTCTTCCGGCTTGGCCGAATAGGTTTTGATCGTCTTCATCTTGCTTGCACCTAGTACCTAGTACTTCACATCCACGAGGCACAGCCCGCATGCAGGCGCGAGTCCCTTGATTCGCTGTGCATCCTTGCTCTGCAATATCTCGCGTAACTCATCCGGGCTGATTTGCCCAAATCCCACTCGCGCCAGCGCGATGACGATCCGGCGCACCATCCGAAACAAAAAGGCATTTGCCTCAATCGTAAACACCAGCCGATCCCGCGCCCGTTCCTGTGACCAGCGCCAATCGGCCCGCATCACCTGACGGACGGTCGTTTCGTCCGGTTTGGCCGACGGTGGCGTGCCAAAGGCGGCAAAATCATGCCTGCCAATCAGCGCGCCTGCGGCTTCATTCATCAGCGCCACATCCGGCACCCGCTCCATCAACCAGGCAAACCGCCGCAGCAACGGCTGTCGCACGTCATCCACGTAGGCAGAGTATTCGTATATCCGGCTCACTGCGCTGTAACGCGGATGAAAGCCTGCCTCACACTCAACCAATTCCCGCACCGCCACATCTTCCGGCAGATTGACATTGATCGCGCGGGTCAGCGCTTCAAGCGAATGCGCCCAGTCTGCGTCAAATGCAATCACCTGTCCGGTGGCGTGAACGCCCGTGTCCGTGCGTCCTGCCGCCAGAACAGCGATGGGTTGCCCGGTGACTTTGCCTAGTGCTGTTTCGATCTCTCCTTGAACCGTTCGCGCGTCGCGCGCCTGCTTCTGAAAGCCCAGAAAATCTGTGCCGTCATAGGCGGCCTTGGCGCGGAACCTCACACCCACTCAATGATGGCCATCGGGGCGTTATCGCCCTTGCGCGGGCCAAGCTTGCTGATGCGCGTGTAGCCACCCTTGCGCGTGGTGTAGCGCGGTGCGATGTCCTGAAAGAGCTTGCGCACGGTGTCCACGCCGCCATCCACCTGCGCAGCAACCAGCCGGCGCGCATGCACCTGCTGGGCCTTGTCTTCGACCAGGCCGCCCTTGGCAATCGTCACCAGCTTCTCGGCCTGATCGCGAATGGCTTTGCACTTCGCTTCGGTCGTCTGAATGCGCCCGTGATCAATCAACTCAGTCACCAGACTGCGGCGCAACGCCGTGCGCTGATCGGACGGGCGTCCGAGTTTGTAACCCGCTACCTTGTGTCTCATCTCAAACCTCGTCTTCGTCTGCCATGCCAGCGCCTGCCCCATTGCCACTATTCTCTTCACCCTCGCCATCTTCCTGGGGCATCAGGCCGCGGGCGCGCAACTTCTCTTTGAGTTCGGTCATGGACTTCTCGCCGAAGTTGCGCAGGTTCATCAAGTTGCCGCCGTTCTTCTCCATCATGTCGAGCAGGTCGCCGATGCTGGAAATGCCGGTGCGCTTCAGCGAGTTGTAGACGCGCACGCTCAGTTCCAGGTCTTCGATCGGCTTGTCGCTCCACTCGCTGGGGATGCCTTTGCCGTCGCTGTCGCCTTCGAGCATGACCTCGTCCAGGCTGACGCCGGCGATGAGGCGCAGGTGTTGCACCAGCACGGCCGCCGCCTGCGAGAGCGCATCCTGTGGGCGCATCGTGCCGTCCGTCCAGATCTCCATGATCAGGCGGTCGTAGTTGGTGGTCTGGCCGATGCGCGCCGGTTCGACGGAGAAGTTCACCCGTCGAACCGGGCTGTAGATCGCGTCCACGGGCAACTCGCCGATGGGCAGTTTGCCGCGCTGCTCGGCCGGCGAATAGCCGCGGCCAGCCTCGACTTGAAATTCGATGTCCAGCCGGGCTTTGTTCGAGTCCGTCGTGAATAGATACAGTTCCGGGTTGACGATCTCGATCTCGGGCGGCGTCTGGATGTCGCCGGCTGTGACCACGCCTTCGCCGCGAACTTCCAAGCGCATGCGCAGTGGGCCTTCGCCCGTCATGCGCAGCCGGATTTGCTTCACGTTCAGCATCAACTGCGTCACGTCTTCTTTGACATCGGGGATGTCGGAGAATTCGTGATGCACATCGGTGATGCGCATGGACGAAACCGAGGCACCCGGCAGCGAGCTCAGTAGCACGCGCCGCAGGGCGTTACCCAGCGTAATGCCATAGCCGTGCTCCATCGCGCCGATGATGAAACGGCCGTAATCGCGGGTGAGCGCGTCGCCTTCAACTTTGGGAAATACAGGTGCCGATAACAAGGCAGTGTCTCCTCATGAGTTTCGAGTGATGCATTGCGCGTGCATGAAATCTTGCACAGTGCATCCTGTCACTCAAGCACTAGCGCGAGTAATACTCGACGACGAGCTGTTCCTTCAACGGAACGTCAATGTCTTCACGCTTAGGCAGCGCGGTCACGATACCAGTCAGGCTGGCGCGATCCGCCGATAACCAGCCGGGCGTAACGGGCGCATCCTTATCGCCAGCCAACTCCTTGAAGTAGGTCAGCTTCTTGCTCACGTCACGGACGGTGATCTTGTCGCCGGGCTTGACGAGATACGACGGCACGTCAATGGGATGGCCATTCACATCCAGATGGGCGTGGTTGACGAGCTGCCGGGCCGCTGCGCGGGATGGTGCAAAGCCCATGCGGTAGATCACATTGTCCAACCGCCGCTCCAGCAAGATCAGCAATTCCGAACCGGTCACACCGCGGCGCTTGAGCGCCTCGCGGAAGTAGCGCCGGAACTGCGCTTCGAGCACGCCGTAGACACGGCGCATCTTTTGCTTCTCACGAAGCTGCGTCGAGTAGTCGCTGGCCTTGTTACGGCGAGCGCGCATGTTGGGGCCATGTTGGCCGGGGGCAAAACCGCGGCGCTCAAAGGCGCACTTCGAGGTCAAACAGCGGGAGCCCTTCAGAAATAGCTTTTCGCCTTCGCGGCGGCAAAGCCTGCAAACAGGTTCAATATGTCGAGCCATGATTCACTTTCGATTTCGGATTTGTTTACAACGGGCCGTCTTCTTCCAAATCCAAAATCAGCACTTCACAATCAGATTCGTAACGAAGCCTGACGCCGGATCAGACGCGGCGGCGCTTCTTGGGCCGGCAGCCATTGTGCGGCACCGGTGTAATGTCGGTGATGGAGCGGACGCGCAGACCAGTGCCTTGCAACGCGCGCACAGCTGACTCACGGCCGGGGCCGGGGCCCTTTACGAACACGTCCACTTCCTGCATGCCGTTATCGGTCGCCAGACGATACGCGTTCTGGGCTGCGATGCGCGCCGCGAACGGCGTGCTCTTGCGATTGCCCTTGAAGCCCGCTGCACCGGCGCTGCCCCAGCAAATGGTATTGCCGGCTTTGTCCGTCACCGTGATGATGGTGTTGTTGAACATCGCCTGGATGTGCACCACACCCTGAGCTACGTTCTTGCGCGCGCGACGCGGATTGGTCTGACGACGCGGCGCTCGTGATGATGCTGCTTTTCCCATGTATGCCCTTTAGTCTTGGGTGTGGCGGCTCACAATCACATGATTGCAATCAACAGCCGCCATCCGACTACTTCTTCTTCGCGCCGCGCCGTCGCCCGCGACCAGCCACCGTCTTCTTCACGCCCTTGCGGGTGCGGGCGTTGGTGCGCGTGCGCTGGCCACGTGTCGGCAGGTTGCGCTTGTGGCGCAGGCCGCGATACGAGCCGATCTCGATCAGGCGCTTGATGTTGAGTTGCACCTCACGGCGCAAATCGCCTTCGACCTTATACTCCTTCTCGACAATCTCGCGCAGCACCACCGCTTCGGACTCGGTCAGATCCTTCACGCGAGTGGCTGGGCTGATCTTGGTGCGACCCAGGATTTCCACAGCCATCGGCCGGCCGATGCCATAGATGTAGGCCAAGCCAATGTCAATGCGCTTGTTGCGCGGGAGGTCTACGCCAGCAATTCTTGCCATAGTTGTTTACCCCTGCCTCTGCTTGTGCTTGGGATTCTCACAAATCACATAAACGCGGCCGTGGCGCTTCACAACCTTGCACTTTGGGCAGCGCTTCTTTACTGATGCTGCAACTTTCATGCTTATCCTCACTCGTAACTCGTGGCCGGCTCTTGCGAGCGCGAGCCGTCTGCTTCGTTATTACGTTACATGCAACGTCCGACTCGCGCGCATACGCGAGCCGGACGCCAGCTAAACTTGCCTTGTTTTAGCCGAGCCTCGTCAGTATCTCGGCCTCACCATCGGTGATGACCACCGTATGTTCAAATTGGGCGGACAGTTTACCATCAATCGTGATCACTGTCCATCCATCCTTCTTGACTTTCGTATCGTAACCACCCTCGGTGATCATCGGTTCCAGTGCAATGGTCAGCCCTGGCCGCAATAACATTCCGGTTCCAGGTTGACCAATGTTGGGCAACCCAAATCCTTCGTGTAACTCACGGCCAACGCCGTGGCTGGTGTATTCACGCACAACACCGAATCCCTTGGGTTCGGCGGTAGCCTGGATAGCAGCGCCGATATCCCCAAAACGATTGTCCTTGCGTGCCGCCTCAACTGCTTTGTCTAGGCAGTCTTGGGTCACCTGCATCAGCCTCTCGGCCCGATGGGAGATGCGACCCACCCCAACCGTGATGGCTGCATCAGCGTGATACCCATTCACCACTGCACCTGTATCAATCTTGACGATATCGCCTTCCTTCAACCTGCGCTTACTCGGGATGCCATGCACCACTTCGTCGTTGACTGAGGCGCAAATAGACGCCGGGAAGGGATAGGGCGCGCCCTGCGGCTGGTAGTTCTTGAAGGACGGCGTTGCGCCGCACTGCGTGATGATCTTCTCGGCCAGCCTGTCAATCTCCAGCGTAGTCACGCCGGGCTTGACCATGGCTTTGCACTCCGCCAGCACGGTCGCCACGATTCGCCCGGCCTGGCGCATGTCTGCGATTTCCTGCGACTGCTTCAACACGATCATCTAACAGTCCCTACCCTTCAACACCAACTCTCGCAACGCTTGATGCACGTACTCAATCGTGTACTCACCACTCACCTCATGCACCAGGCTGCGTGAGCGATAGTAATCCACCAACGGCGCGGTCTGTTCTTCATACACCCGAATCCGCCGCGCTTGGGTCTCAGGGTTATCGTCGGATCGTTGATACAGCTCGCCCGTGCACACGTCCTTCTTGCAGCCCTCGCGCGGCGGCAACGATTCATAGCTGAATACAGCCCCACAATCGCGGCACGTCCAGCGGTGCGACAGCCGCTCCATCAACATCCGCTCGCGCACACGAATGTAGGGCACCACCGTAATACATCTCCCCAGGCTGCTCAGCACACCGTCAAGCGCATCGGCCTGAGGAATGGTGCGCGGGAAACCATCCAGGATGAATCCTTTGGCGCAGTCTGGGCGCGACAACCGGTCGCGAACCATCTCGATCGTCACTTGATCGGGCACCAGTTCACCGCGATCAATGTATTGTTGGGCGAGCTTGCCCAGGGTGGTCTGGTTGCGCATGTTCTCGCGGAATAACTCTCCGCTCGAGATATGCGCCACGAGCAAATCCTTCGCCAGAAGGACTGCCTGCGTTCCCTTACCAGCCCCCGGCGCACCCAACAACACAATTCCGTACATTACATGGCCCCAATGCGTCTACTTGCGCCTACTTGATGAAGCCTTCGTAGTTGCGCATCATGAGCTGCGCTTCGAGTTGTCGCATGGTATCGAGCACCACACCGACCACGATGAGCAAGCCTGCACCGGAGAGGAGCAAGTTGTTGCTGCCCACCGGGCGCAGGAAATCGAACCCCGGAATGAACGAGATGAAGTTCAACAACAACGGCAAGATCGCGAGCAAGCCCAGGAACAACGCGCCGACGAGCGTCAGGCGGCGCATGACCTTCGTGATGAACGTCTCGGTGTTCTTGCCGGGCCGGATGCCGGGAATGAAGCCACCCTGCTTTTGCAGGTTCTCGGCCAGGTTCTGCTGCTGCATCATCACATCTGTATAGAAATACGTGAAGCCAAGCACCAACAGGAAGTAGATGACGGTGTACCCGACCAGACCCCACGACAACGTGTTGTTGTTGGTCTGGCCCGCGCTGAAGAACTGCACCACGCCCTGGGCGAAGGATTGCACCCCCGCGTCCGGGCTGTTGACGAAGAAGCCCGCGATGATGGCCGGAAAGACCAGCAACGCCTGGGCAAAGATCAAGGGGATCATGCCCGCCGTGTTGACCTTGAGCGGGATGTGCGTGCCCGCGCCGCCCATCATGCGCCGGCCACGCACGCGCTTGCCGTATTGCACCGGGATGCGCCGTTCGCCCTCCTGAATGTAGATGATCCCGATGACAGTCAGGACGGTGATGGCGATAAACGCCAGCAATGTGAGCAAAGCCGTGCTGGTGGACAGAATCTGGGCCAGGTTGCTTGGGATGCGCGCCACGATGCCGCCGAAGATGATGATGGACAGCCCCTGGCCGATGCCTTGCTCAGTAATGAGTTCACCCAGCCACACCGCGAACATGGTCCCCGCCGTCATCGTCACGATCGTGACGATGGTCGGCAGGATAAATTCCGGCCGGTCGAAACCCCATTGCGGTATCACACGCTGGCCGCTGGTCACGCTCGCACCGATGCTTTCAAAGATGTTCACCTGCCCGATAGCGTTGAGCGCGGCCATGGGCACCGTGAGAAAGTACGTCAAACGGTTGATCTTGCGTCGCCCAGCGTCGCCTTCCCGGGCAATCTCTTCGAGCCGCGGGATGATCGGTATGAGCAACTGCAAGATCAGTGAAGCCGTGACGTAGGGATACACGCCCATGGCCAGCACCGAAAAGTTAAACACGGCACCGCCGGAGAGCAGGCTCAATAGTCCGACGATGCTGCCCAGACCGCCTGCCTGACCCTGTTCCACCGCCGTCCGGATTTGAGCCAATACATCTGGGTTGACGCCTGGCACCGGCACGTGCGCAATCAGGCGATAGACCACCAGAATGAACAGCGTGAACAGTATTCTGTTGCGGATCTCCGGCAGCGCGATGGCGTTGCGTAGCGCTTGTAACATTGGTTATTAACGGGTGCGATAACCGCCGCGAACGACTTCGAGCTTTGTCACCGTGCCGCCCGCTGCTTCGATCTTCTGTTTGGCAGTCTCGGAGAATTTGTGCGCTGTTACCTTGAGCGCGACGGTGATATCGCCATTGCCCAGGATGGCCACATGCTTGTCACCCTTGCGCGCGATGCCCGCCTCAACCATTTTCTCCGGCGTCACTTCGCTGCCTGCCTCGAACTTCTCAGCCAGCAGGCTGACATTCACCGGGCGATACACGATCTTGTACGGGTTGTTGAATCCGATACCGCGCATGAACGGCAACTTCCGCACCATGGGGAACTGGCCGCCCTCGAAGTATGGGCCTTTGACACCGCCTGAGCGGGAGGCTTGACCTTTCTGACCGCGGCCGGCCGTGCGGCCCTGCCCGGCGGAGATACCGATACCCTTGCGCTTCTTCTTCTTGCGCGAGCCCTCTGCGGGCTTGATGTCATGCAGTTTCATGTTGTTCTCGCTAAACGCCGCATCGGCCCTTTCGCCGAGCGACTCGCTCTTTGGTAATCCGTAATCGGTGAGTGGTGATTGACCACTCATTACCAATCACTAACGCACTTCCACCAGATGCTTGACCGCATTCAACATGCCGCGCATCTGAGGGCTGTCGTCATGTTCTACCACTTGACCAAGCTTGGTGAAGCCCAGCGCCTTCAGTGTGCGCTTCTGGCGCACGTTATAGCCAATGGCGCTTTTCACCCATGTCACGGTTAATTTTTTGCCGTCGGCTGTGCTTGCCGCCTCAGCCTGGGTCTTAGTTGCTGCTGTTGTTGTCTCTGCCATCGCCTCGTCTCCAGAAAGGCTGCACGTCCGCCGTGGTCTTACCGCGCCGCACCGCTTCCTCATTCACGTTCTTCAACTCTTGCAAGCCCTGGAAGGTCGCATATGTGGCATTGAGTTTGCTCTTTGAACCCAACGATTTAGTGAGCACGTCCTTCACCCCAGCCGCCTCGAGCACGGCGCGCACGCCGCCGCCGGCGATCACGCCTGTGCCGGGCGATGCCGGTTTCAGCATCACTACTGCGCTGGCGTGCTTGTGCACGATCTCGTGCGGGATCGTGCTGCCCAGCACCTCCACCTTCTTCATGTTGTTTTTGGCGCGGTCAGTGGCCTTGCGGATGGCATCCTGCACCGAGCGGGCCTTGCCCATGCCGATGCCGACCTTGCCGTGGTTATCGCCGACCACGATCAACGCGCGGAAAGCGAAGCGCCGGCCACCTTTGATCACTTTGGCAACGCGCGTGATGTCAACGATGCGCGTGTCGAGCTCCGGGCCGTCGCTCTCCTGACGGGGCGGGCCGCCCCTGCGGTTGTCGCGGTCACTGCGTCGTTGCTGCTGATTTCTGTTCACCATGCGTTAAAACTCCAGACCGCCCTCGCGAGCGCCATCGGCAATGGCTTTGATGCGGCCGTGATAGCGATAGCCTGCGCGATCAAACACCACTAGCTTGATTTGCTTATCCTGAGCGCGCTGCGCCAGCAGCTTGCCCACTGCCACAGCTTCGTCACTCTTCTTCAAGCCCGACTGCGACTTGATTTCCTTGTCCAGGCTCGACGCCGCAGCCAGGGTGTGGCCTGCGCCGTCATCAATTAACTGCACATAGATGTGCTGCAAGCTGCGGAACACGTTCAGACGCGGGCGGGTGGGTGTGCCAGCCACCTTGGCGCGCACACGCCGGCGCCGGCGCTCTCTCGACACTTCTCGATTCTTTGCCATCTTGATTCAGTTCACCTGCGGCCGGCAACTCATCACGTGGGTCTGGCCCACGGACGCTCGCCAGACGCGTATTAAATTACTTGCCGCCCTTACCGGTCTTGCCAGCCTTGCCAGCCTTGCGGCGAATTTTCTCACCCTGATAGCGAATGCCCTTGCCCTTATACGGCTCGGGCGGACGCAGCTTGCGCACTTGCGCAGCCGTCTCGCCAACCAGTTCCTTGTCAATGCCATTCACGGTGATCGTGCGCGTCTTGGAATCGGCCGTAAAGTTGATCCCAGCCGGCGGCGGGAAGTCAATCGGGTGCGAATAGCCGAGATACAGCATTAGGTTCTTGCCCGACATCTCGGCGCGGTAGCCGACGCTCTCGGCCCCAATCTCCAGCACTTTCGTGAAGCCGGTTGACACACCCGTCACCATGTTTGCCAGCAGTGCGCGGGTGAGGCCGTGCAGCGCGCGATCCTCACGCTCGTCGCTCTGGCGCTTCACTTCCACCACGGCCCCGTCCTTCACCACATGAATGCGGTCGTTGACCGTGCGCTTCAATTCGCCCTTCGGCCCTTTCACCGTGATCGCGTTGCCGTTGATGGTGACGTCCACACCCTTGGGCAGTTCGATGGGCTTCTTACCAACTCGTGACATCTTATGATTTCCGATTTGTGATTGGCGATTTACGATTCTGAAGATCCGCGCCATCAGCAAGACGGCAATCAAAAATCCAAAATCAGAAATCGCAAATCAATACACGTAGCACAACACTTCGCCGCCCACTCCCAGCCGGCGCGCGGCGCTGCCCGTCATCACACCCTTGGGTGTGCTCATGATGGCAATGCCCATGCCGCTCAACACGCGCGGGATTTCGGTCTTGGGCACGTAGATGCGCTTGCCCGGCTTGCTGATGCGCTTCAGGCCAGTCACCGCCGGCTTGCGCGCGCGGCGCTCACCGCTGTAGCGGATCGTCAGATTCAGCGCTTTCTTGCCATCGGCCTCGACCACCTGGTATCCGTCCAGGTAGCCCTCTTCTTTCAAAATCTGCGCGACGCGCTCGGTCATAGCCGAAGCCTTCACCGCCACCGTGGGATGACCCACTGCCGCGGCGTTGCGGATGCGCGTGAGCATGTCGCTCAATAGATCGTTCGCCATGTCTCTCCTACCACGATGCCTTTCGGACGCCCGGAATCTCGCCGCGCAGCGCCATCTCGCGGAACACGATGCGAGACACGCCAAACTTGCGCATATAGCCGCGCGCGCGGCCCGACACGGCGCAACGGTTGCGGACGCGCACCTTGAACTTGCGGTGCTTCTCCCGGTTCATCATCGCTTCTCTTGGCATTGTTCTCTCCTGAATCACCTGTCACCCGGCCTGCTGTAGGGCATGCCGAACATGCGCAGCAGCGCGCGGCCTTCATCGTCCGAACCAGCCGTGGTCACAATCGTGACTTCCATGCCGCGGACCTTGTCAATTTTGTCGTATTCAATTTCCGGGAAGATGATCTGTTCGCGCAAGCCGAGCGTATAGTTGCCACGGCCGTCGAACGCATCCGCCGGCACACCGCGAAAGTCGCGCACCCGTGGCAGCGCCAGGTTGATCAGGCGATATAGAAAGTCATACATGCGCTTGCCGCGCAGCGTCACCTTCACGCCCACCGGGCGGCCTTCGCGCAGCTTGAACCCTGCAATGCTCTTGCGCGCCTTCATCACCACCGGCTTCTGTCCGGCGATAGCAGTCAGGTCGCCCACGGCAAAATCCACCACTTTGGCGTTGTCCGCGCTCTCGCGGCCCACACCAATGTTGACCACGACCTTCTCGATCTTTGGCGCCTGCATGATGTTCGTGTAACCGAACTCCTTCATCAGCGCCGGACGAATATCGTCTGTGTATTGCTTCAACAGGTCGGCCATGGCTAGTTCAGCTCCTCGTTCAGCTTGTTCGAGAACCGAACCTTGCTGCCATCGTCCCGGACCTTGGCGTTCACACGCGTCGGCTTGCCGCTGGGCGAGATGAGCTTGACGTTCGACACATCAATCGGCATGTCCACGTCAATGATGCCCGTCTGCGCGACCGTGCGGCCGGCGCGGCGCGGCTTGGCGTGCTTCTTGGCCACGTTCACGCCCTTGACTACGATTTTGTTTTCTTTCGGCAGCACGCGCACCACCTCACCGCGCTTGCCGCGGTTTTCGCCGGTGGTCACAAGCACCGTGTCGCCTTTCTTGATTTTCATGACTTGCTTTCCTTCCTCGCGGACTGCTGGGATGTCCAGTCAGCCTCTTTTGACGCTTACTTTTGCTTTACAGCACCTCTGGCGCAAGCGAAATGATCTTCATAAAACCCTTGTCGCGCAGCTCGCGCGCCACCGGACCGAAGATGCGTGTGCCGCGCGGATTGGTCTCATCCTCGCCCAAGATTACCGCGGCGTTGTCGTCAAAGCGGATGTACGACCCATCGGCCCGGCGATATTCCTTCGCCACGCGCACGATGACTGCCTTCACCACGCTGCTCTTCTTCACGTCGGCCGTTGGGCTGGCGCTCTTGACCGTGGCGACGATCACATCGCCCACGCGGCCATAGCGGCGCTTGTGGCCGCCGCGCACATGTATGCACAGCAACTCCTTCGCGCCGGTGTTATCGGCCACCTGCAATCGAGACTCTTGCTGAATCATGGCTAGACATTCCCTTTCTGGACAACCTTCTCCAGCATCCAGCGCTTGGTCTTGCTGATCGGTGGGTTCTCCACGATCTGAACCACGTCACCCTCTTTGGCCGTGTTGGCTTCATCGTGGGCCTTGTAGTTCTTGCCGCGCGTCATCACCTTCTTGTAAACAGGGTGGCGCACCGTGCGCTCCACGCGCACGACGATGGTCTTCTGCATTTTGTCGCTGACGACCACTCCGGTCAGGCGACGCCGTCGTTCTTCACTCATCTCTGCTACTCCAATCCACCCTGTTTGCTACTTGGCCTGCGGGGCTTGGGCTTCCATACCGGCAGCCAACTCGCGCTGGCGCAACACCGTCTTGATTCGGGCGATGTCGTGCCGAACGCGCTTGATGCTGTTCACGTCGCTCAACTGGCCCTGGGCACGTTGAAAGCGCAGGTTGAACAGCTCCTTGTAAGCGTCATCCAACTTGCCTTCCAACTCACCCGTGGCGAGTTTGCCTAATTCACGCGCTTCCATGACTTACATGCCCCCTTCCATCTGTGCCCGCGAGACAACCTGCGTCTTCATCGGCAGCTTGTAAGCGGCCTGGCTCAGGGCCGTGCGCGCGACCGCCTCCGGCACGCCGGACACTTCAAACAAGATGCGCCCTGGCTTGACCACAGCCACCCAGTGATCCACCGAGCCTTTGCCTTTGCCCATGCGGGTCTCGGCGGGCTTGGCCGTCACCGGCTTGTCCGGAAAAATCCGGATCCAGTTCTTGCCACGGCGCTTCATCTCGCGCACGATCACGCGGCGCACCGCTTCGATTTGGCGCGCCGTCACCCAAGCCGGCTCCAGCGCCTGCAAGCCGAATTCGCCGGACTCCAGGTCCGAGCCGCGCAGGGCCTTACCCGTCATGCGGCCGCGCATCTGCTTGCGAAACTTCACTCTCTTTGGCATCAACATGATGTCAACCTACTCCGTTGCTGCCGGCGCTGCGGGAGCCGCAGCTTCAGGCGCTTGCGCAGACGCTGGCGCGGGTGCGCGATCACGATCACGGTCACCGCCACGATCATCGCGGCGCGGGCCGCGCCCATAACCACCACGGTCGCCGCCGCGCCGGTCACCGCGGTCGCCGCCGCGCTCACGCCGGTCACGCGGGCCTTGCTGCTGCGTGCGCGATGGCCGCGTCATCTCTTCCAGCGGCATATCGGGCAGCACCTCGCCCTTATAAATCCAGCACTTCACGCCGATCTTGCCGTAGGTCGTGTCGGCTTCGGCCTTGGCGAAGTCAATGTCAGCCCGCAGCGTGCTGCGCGGGATGCGCCCATCCATGACCTTGTCGGTGCGCTTCATGTCGCTGCCGTTCAAGCGGCCGGCGCACTCGATCTTGATGCCGAGCGCACCCTTCTGCATGGTGGCCTGCACTGCCTTCTTCATGGCGCGGTTGTGCGGGATGCGCCGCTCGATCTGCTGCGCGATGTTTTCCGCTACCAACTGCGCCACCAGTTCCGGCTTCACGATCTCTTCGATGTCGAGCTTGACCTTCTTGCCGGTCATCTTCTCGACGCCCTCGCGGATTTCCTTCACTGCCGCGCCTTTGCGCCCGATAACGACGCCGGGGCGGGCCGTGTGCACCACGACGTGCAACTGATTCGGTGGGAAGCGCTCAATCGTGATCTCCGACACGCCGGCGTTGTCGGCGTCCATCTTGTCGCGCAGATACTTGCGCAACGCGATGTCCTCCTGCAGGAGGCGGGTGTATTCGCGCTTTGGCGCATACCAGCGGCTCTTCCAGTCGCGGATGATGCCAAGCCTGAAACCGTAGGGATGTACTTTTCTACCCATTACTTTTCCTACTCCTCCTCTGACTCCCGCTCTTGCAAGACGACCGTGATGTGCGAGCTCTTGCGCTCCAGCGGGCGGAAGCGGCCGCGCGCGGCGAATCGCCGCCACTGGCGTGACGCAGCGCCGTCCACATAGATCTGGCTGATCACCAGATCCGCTTCGGTGAACTGCTTGTTCTCAACCGCGTTCGCCACGGCCGAGGCAATCACCTTGCTCACCGGCTCGGCTGCGGCCTTGGGTGTGAAGCGCAGGATATCCAACGCCTCCTTCACCTTCTTGCCACGCACCATATCGGCCACCAGGCGCACCTTTTGCGGCGACATGCCAATTCCACGCGCGATCGCGCGCACTTCGTTGTCTGCCAGATTCGCCATGGTTTACGACTCCTTGCCCGCTGCAGGCTTCTCTTCCTTGGAGATGTGTCCTCGGAAGGTGCGCGTCGGCGCGAACTCGCCCAATTTATGGCCGACCATGTTTTCGGTGATGTAAATCGGGATGTGCCGCCGGCCATCGTGCACGGCGATGGTGTGACCCACCATCTGCGGGAAGATCGTGGACGCGCGCGACCAGGTCTTGATGACCTTCTTCTCGCCGCGCGTGTTCATCGCCTCCACGCGCTTCAGCAGCTTGGGCTGCACAAACGGACCCTTCTTTAATGATCGTGACATGTCTACTTCCTGCCCTTCTTCTCGCGGCGGCGCACGATCAAATGATTCGTGCGTTTGTTGCGGCGCGTTTTCACGCCCAGCGCCTTCTTGCCCCAGGGTGTGCGTGGCGCGTCCTTCCCAATCGATGTGCGGCCTTCGCCGCCGCCATGCGGATGGTCGCGCGGCGACATCGCCGAGCCACGCACGGTTGGGCGCACACCCAGCCAGCGTTTGCGGCCAGCCTTGCCCATCTTCACGTTACCGTGATCGGGGTTGCCCACCTGGCCCACTGTCGCCATGCACGTCTGCAACACCATGCGCACTTCGCCACTGGGCATGCGCAGGGTGACGTAGTCGCCTTCCTTGGCCAGCAACTGCGCACCGGCGCCAGCCGAGCGCACGATCTGGCCGCCCTTGCCCGGGCGCAACTCGATGTTGTGCACAGTCGAACCGAGCGGGATGTTCGCCAACGGCAGCGCGTTGCCGGGGCGCGCCTCGGCCTCCGGACCGCTCATCACGTCGTCGCCCACCTGCAGCCCGACTGGGGCCAGGATGTAGCGCTTCTCGCCATCGGCGTAATGCAGCAACGCGATGCGGGCCGAGCGATTCGGATCGTATTCAATTGTCGCAACGCGCGCCGGCACGCCGGTCTTGTTGCGCTTGAAATCAATGATGCGATAGGCCCGCTTGACGCCACCGCCCTGATGATGGGTGGTGACTTTGCCGCGCACGTTGCGCCCACCTTTGCCGCGCAGGTCAGTCAACAACGACTTCTCTGGCGTGCTGGTGGTGATGTCCGCGAAGTCGCTCACAGTCATGCCGCGGCGGCTGGGCGTTGTCGGTTTAAAACTTTTGACTGGCATGATTACGCAACTCCCTCAAAGAGCGCAATGCGGTCTTTCTCGCTCACCTGCACCACCGCCTTCTTCCATTCCGGCGAACGCTGGATGTGCTTGGCCTTGCGGCCGGTGATGCGGCTGCGCGGGCTGCGCCGTCGCTTCTCCGGCATATTGATGACGTTGACCCGTATCACTGTGACGTTGAACGCCAACTCGACCGCCTCTTTGATCTGCTGCTTGTTGGCGCGGCCATCCACTTCAAACACATATTGCGGCTTCTCGTAGCCGACTTGCCACTGCGTCTTTTCTGTAATGAGCGGCCGCCTCAAAACCTCGTAAGGATGCATATTCGTTACTCCAGCAGAAACCCGATTTCTGTAGAAATCGGGTTTCTGATTTCTGACATTACCCCAACCAGGCCTTGATCGCATCCAGCGAATCCAGCGGCATGACCAACTGGTCATACTTGAAGATATCGCGGATGTTGAGATAGCCGGCGTGAAGCGTCTTCACGCTCGTCACGTTGCTGGCGGATTTCTCGACGTTATCGTTGCGGCCAGGCAGAACCACCAGACCCTTGGTCACACCGAGGGCCTTCATCGCAGCGGCAAAGTCCTTCGTCTTTGGCGCGCTCATCTCCAGGCTCTCCACCACCACGATCTGTTGATCGGCGGCTTTCTGCGAGAGCGCGCTGCGGATGGCCGCGCGGCGCATCTTGCGGGGCATGTCCTGGTGATAGCTGCGCACGACCGGACCAAAGGCCACGCCACCACCGGTCCAATGCGGCGCCTTCATGTTGCCCTGGCGCGCGCCGCCGGTGCCCTTCTGGCGCTTCATCTTCTTGGTGGTGCCGACGACTTCCGCGCGCGTCTTGACCTTGTGCGTACCCAGATGCGCATTCGCGTTCTGGCGGATCAGCGCCTGGTGCATCAGCGGCTGGCTGACGGTGGCCGCAAAAATCGCCTCCGGCAGCTCGATCTCGCTGACCTGCTCACCTTTCAAATTCTTGACTGGAACTTTCATCTCACTTGCCACCCTTGCGCGCCTCCTTGATCACCACAATCCCACCCTTGGCGCCAGGGACTGAGCCGGAGACCGCAATCAAATTTCTTTCCACATCCACCATAAGCACGCGGGCGCGCATCGAGGTCGCCGTGGCGTTGCCGTAGTGGCCGGCCATGCGCTGACCCTTGACCACGCGGCCAGGCGTGGTGCCTGCGCCGACCGAGCCGGGCGCTCGTTCGCGGTCGGATGCGCCGTGCGTCTTCTTCTGGCGATGAAAGCCGTGGCGTTTGATGCCGCCGCTAAAGCCGCGACCCTTCATCGTGCCGGTGACATCCACATATTCACCCACGGTGAAGATGTCCGCCTTCACGACGTCGCCCTCTTTGACTTCGACTGCCTTGACGCGCGCTTCTTCCAAATGCTTGATGGCAGGGATGCCCTCAATAGCGCGGCGCTTGGGGTGCTTGTCGTTGGTCTTCAGCAAGCCGAGATGGCCTTGCTCACCACGCGATAGCTTCTTCGCCTTCACCTCGCCAAAGCCGAGCTGAATGGCGCTGTAGCCGTCATTGTCAACAGTCTTTACTTGCGTTACATAGTTGGGGCCGGCCTCGATCACAGTCACGCCGGTAGCGTTGCCCTTCTCGTCGAAGAGCTGGGTCATCCCAACCTTGCGTCCAATTAGCTTTTTCATGTTCATCATTGGCTCTCGTGCCCGTTGACACCAGCGGCGCTGTTGCGCGAGAGCGTGATCTCCTGCTCTGTTATCGCTATCGCTATCAGAGCTTGATCTCAATGTCCACGCCGGCCGGCAGGTTCAGCCGCATCAGCGTGTCAATCGTCTTTGAATCCGGGTCGAGCACGTCAATCAGGCGCTTATGCGTCCGAATCTCGAAGTGCTCATGCGAATCCTTGTCAATGTAAGGCGAGCGGCGCACGGTATAGCGCTCGATCTTGACCGGTAGCGGCACAGGGCCAACCACGGTCGCGCCGGTGCGCTCGGCCGTCTCCACGATGCGCTGCGCGGACGAATCCAGCGAGCGATGATCGTAGGCCTTGAGGCGGATGCGAAGTCGTTGCTTTGCCATTGCGGTACTGGTTATTGGGTATTGGTTGTTGGTTAATCCAACAACCAATACCCAATATTTTCCTATTCAAGCACCTTCGTAATACTGCCGGCACCGACGGTCAGGCCACCTTCGCGGATCGCGAACTTCGACCCGTTCTCCAACGCCACCGGCGCGATCAGCTTCACCTTCATCGTCACGTTGTCTCCAGGCATCACCATCTCCACCCCGTCCGGCAACTGCACTTCCCCTGTCACATCCATCGTCCGGATGTAGAACTGCGGCCGATACCCCGTGAAGAAGCTCTTGTGCCTCCCGCCCTCGTCCTTCCGCAGGATATACACCTGCGCCTCGAACTCCTGGTGCGGCTTGATGCTCCCTGGCTTGGCCAACACCATCCCCCGCTCGATGTCGTCTCGCTCAATCCCGCGCAACAACACCCCGCAGTTGTCCCCCGCCTCCGCGTTGTCCAACACCTTGTGGAACATCTCCAGCCCCGTCGCCGTCGTCGCTCGCGTGTCCCGCAACCCTACGATCTCAATCGGGTCGCCCACCTTGATCGAGCCTCGATCCACCTTCCCCGTCACGACTGTGCCTCTCCCCTTGATCGAGAACACGTCCTCCACCGGCATCATGAACGGCTTGTCCACCGCCCGCACCGGCGTCGGAATGTAGTCGTCCACCACGTTCATCAACTCGATGATCGGCGCATACGCCGGGTCAGCCGGGTCTTTGCTCGTCGCCTCCATCGCCTTCAGCGCGCTCCCCCGCACGATCGGCGTCGTGTCCCCGGGGAAGCCATACTTGTTCAGCAACTCCCGCAGCTCCAGCTCCACCAGCTCCAACAGCTCCGGGTCGTCCATCATGTCCACTTTGTTCAGGAACACCACGATGCTCGGCACTTCAACCTGCCGTGCCAAAAGCACGTGCTCCTTGGTCTGCGGCATCGGCCCGTCCGGGGCGGCCACCACCAGGATCGCGCCGTCCACCTGCGCCGCTCCGGTGATCATGTTCTTGATGTAGTCACGGTGTCCCGGCATGTCCACGTGGGCGTAGTGCCGCTTGTCGGTCTCGTATTCCACGTGCGCAATCGAGATCGTGATCCCGCGCTCGCGCTCTTCCGGTGCTTTGTCAATCTGGTCGTAGGCCATGAACTGCGCCTGACCTTTCAACGCCAGCACTTTCGTGATCGCCGCCGTCAGCGTCGTCTTGCCGTGGTCGATGTGCCCCATCGTCCCGATGTTCACGTGCGGCTTGTTCCTTACAAACTTCTCCTTCGACATGTTGCT
>Ga0224722_1000184_pt1 | contig 35868 bp, 30 predicted proteins | sample Balambano_FR1_Me_FD_161646 | JGI IMG/M metagenome (GOLD analysis project Ga0224722, IMG submission 161646) | Freshwater sediment microbial communities from Lake Towuti, South Sulawesi, Indonesia - Balambano_FR1_MetaG | ecosystem: Environmental > Aquatic > Freshwater > Lake > Sediment | place...
GGCTTCCATCGCTCTGGAACCTTGTCGTTCATCTGTGATTCACCTCCTTGTTAAAGGTCTTCATGGCTACGGGTTGCGTGACGTTCACAACCATTGCAACCGACAGTCATGAGCGAATGGATCTTGCGCTGAGATTTTATGCTTCTCCTATGTAAAATGTCAATCTTTGCATCAAATTTCAGCCACTTGATTGCCTTAAATGTTGTATCTAACAATCAAAGTTGTGGTTTGTTTTAACTTTGCAAAAAATATGTCGAATGTCAGACCACTCTGGGTAAGCTAAAGCTGAAGCGTGACCCGTGTTGGCCGTCGCTCTCCACCCAGATGCGCCCCCCGTGTGACTCGACGATCGTCTTGGTCAGATACAGCCCCAGCCCAGTGCCGGGTGCGCCGCGCCGGACGGCGCTCTCGGTGCGATAGAAGCGTTCAAAGATGCGGCTCTGGTCTTCGACGGCGATGCCGCTGCCTTCATCGGTCACGGTGATGATCACTTCGCCGGGCGTGGCTCGCCCGGTAATTCGAACCTGTGTCCCCTCCGGCGAATATTTGATCGCGTTCGAGATCAGGTTACTCAGCACCTGGGTGATGCGCGCCTCGTCGGCAAACACGATGGGCAAATCCGGGGCGACCTCGGCCATGATCGGATGCGCCTGCTGTTGCACCTGGAATTTCCTGGCTACGCGCACAACCAGGTCATCTATGTCCAACTCGACTGGCGTGAGCTTGAAGTTGCCTGCCTGTGCCCGTGACGCATCCAGCAGGTTCTCGATCAGCTCGGTCAGGTGATCCGCCTCCTCCTCGATCACTTTCAGGCTCTCGCTCATGGTGGCCTTGTCCCAATTGGCATCGGCCCGGCGCAGCGTGCTGGCGTAGCCCTTGATCAGCGCCACTGGCGTCTTGAGCTCGTGCGACACGGCCGAGATGAATGTTGCCTTCATCTCTTCCGCCTGCCGGAGGCGCGTCAGATCGTGCACGTCGGCGATGATGTTGACCAACCGTCCTTCGCGGTCAAACAATGACACGAACGCAATCTCGACGCTGACGATGTTGCCATCGGTGCGCCGCACATCGCCTTCGAGATACAACGGTTGCGAAGCGCCGACCAGCGGCCAGCCACCGGCTTCGGCCTCTTCCAATGTCGTGCCGGCGCGCTTGTGAGCGACCTGAACCACCTCTTCAAATGTGCGGCCGATGGCCTGCTGTGCATCCAGCCCGATCAGGCTGGCCATGGCCCGATTGAACATTTGGATGCGATGGGTGCTGTCCATGATGAGGACGCCGTCGGCGCTGAATTCGAGGATGGCGTCCAGGCGGCGCTTCTCCTGCGAAAGCTGCTCATACAGCCGGGCATTGTTCACGGCGATGGCGGCCTGGTCGGCGAAGCTCTCCAGTACCTTGCGTTCATTGCGGCCGAATTCACCGCCGCGCATGCGGAAGACATATAGCGCGCCCAGGAACTCGTCCCCATCCACCTGCAATGGCAGCGACACCACCTGCCATAGGCCCAACCCCAGGCTCTGGGCGATGGACACAAGGTTGCGCTCCAGTGCCTCTACCGCTTCGTCCACGGACTGATGCTGGTGCAGCAAGGGTCGCAGCCGGTCGAGTAGTGGCTCCGGGATGCCATACGATTGCTGAATCTGATACGTGCCATCCGGCTCGACCAGCGCGATCAACGCCGCCTGTCCGCTCAGGATTTCCGCTGACTGTTGCAGGATCAGGCGCAGCACGTCGTTCAAATTCAGCCGTGACGTGAGCGCGCGGCTGATCTCCAGCAGGATGTCTCGTTGGCGGACGCGGTAGTCAGGGAGCATGGGATGGGCCTCGTGGGGATCGAATGCTGCTTTATACTAGATGCACAAAGTCTCACAAGAAACTAATACTGGCATGTTAATTTTGCGTCCTTGACATGGAATTCGCCCGCTTGTTCCGCCGTGCGAATGCGAGAACAAATAGGCAAGTGTTACCGATCAGGATTGTGAATTGGAAAGTCACTTCGATCAGCCTGCCCCTTTTGAGGAAATTTTGAGATGCCCAAGAGCTTGAGAAACAACATCATTCCGATCATTCTCATCACCCTGGTGATCGCCTACGCGGTGATGCAGTTTGCAACCACCACCCGCCGATCCCAGGATTCGGATTTGACCGCGCTCGTGCGTGAGATCAACGAAGGCAAGATCAGCACCCTGGCGGTCTCTGCCGATGGCTCCACCATCCGCGCCACGCGCAGGGAAGGTGGTTCAGCGCCCATCATCGTCAACAAGGAGACCAACGTTGACGCCAGCCAATTGCTAAAGAACTTCGGCGTCTCGCCAGAGGCGCTCAATTCGGTGCAGTACTCGGTCGAGTCAGTGCCCTTCATCAATCAGATCTCTAGCCTGCTGCTGTATTTGCTGCCCGTGCTGTTAATCGGCGGGTTCTTCCTATTTACCATGAGGCGCGCCCAAAGCGGCGCGGACCAAGCCTTTAGCTTTGGCCGCAGCCGCGCCCGGCGCATGAGTTCGGAGAACCCGGTAGTGACCTTTGCCGATGTGGCTGGCTGTGACGAGGCCAAGGCCGAGCTGGTCGAAGTCGTCGAGTTCCTTAAGAACCCGGAGAAGTTCATCCAGCTTGGCGCGCGCATTCCCAAGGGCGTGCTGCTGGTCGGCCCACCCGGGTCGGGCAAGACGCTGCTGGCCAAAGCCGTGGCCGGCGAAGCGGGCGTGCCGTTCTTCAGCTTGAGCGGCTCGGAATTTGTTGAGCTGTTCGTCGGCGTCGGCGCCAGCCGCGTGCGTGACCTATTCGATCAGGCCAAGAAGTCCGCGCCGTGCATCGTGTTCATTGACGAGATTGACGCGGTCGGCCGCCAGCGTGGCGCCGGCCTGGGCGGCGGCAACGATGAGCGCGAGCAGACCCTCAACCAGATGCTAGTCGAGATGGACGGCTTCAACACCGACACCAACGTCATCATCACTGCGGCCACCAACCGGCCCGACATCCTGGATCCAGCGCTGCTGCGGCCCGGCCGCTTTGACCGGCGGGTGACCGTGGATGCGCCCGACGTCAAGGGACGCGAGGCCATCCTGAAGGTGCACACGCGCGGCAAGCCACTCAAGCCGGACGTGGATCTGAACGTGATCGCGCGCCAGACGCCGGGCTTCACTGGCGCCGATATCGAGAACCTGGTGAACGAATCGGCCATTCTGACGGCGCGGGCCAACAAGACCGAAATCGGCCAGGGCGAATTGCAAGAGGCGATTGAGAAAGTGGCGCTTGGCCCGGAGCGGCGCAGCCGCCTGATGACGCAGCGCGAAAAGGAGATAACGGCCTACCATGAGGCGGGTCACGCTGTGGCCGCAGCGCTGACGCCGGAGTCGGGCGTGGCTGTGCAGAAGGTCACCATCATCCCGCGTGGCATGGCGGGCGGCGTGACGTGGTATGCGCCCGACAGCGAAGAAGGCGCAGGCTATGTATCGAAGCGCAAGATGGAAGCCATGCTGGTGTATGCCCTGGCTGGCCGGGCCGCGGAAGAGCTGATCTTTCAGGACGTGACCACCGGCGCAGTCAGCGACTTGGAGCGGGCCACGTCGGTGGCGCGTTCGATGGTGCGCCAATACGGCATGAGTGACGAGCTTGGCCCGGTGTCCTATGGCGAACGCAGCGACTTGGTGTTCCTGGGCCGCGAGTTGGCCGAGGGCCGCAACTACAGCGAGAAAGTCGCGGAGAAGATTGACAGTGAAGTCAGCAAGATCATCAACCGCGCCTACACTCGCTCGAAGCAGTTGTTGACTGACAACAAAGACAAGCTTGTCGCCGTCGCCAAGGCGTTGCTGGAGCGCGAGACGCTTGACAATGGTGAATTCAGGCAGGTGCTGAGCATGCAAGCGCTGCCTGGGCCAGCACCTGTGCCTGTCCCTGTGGCCGCCTGATCGGGCCACGCATCGAGTCAGCGTAAACATAGACTGCGGCGCACATCGTGCGCCGCAGTTTTTTATTTGGCTGTGATACAAACGACAACATGAGTCACATCCGAGTCAACAGGCGCACCGCCCTGGCAGGCTTTGTCGCCCTTGCAGCGGGCGCATGTGCTGCTCCCCCACCGCGCCGGCAGGCGTCTGAGGCAACGCCTATGACTGCACCCACACCTGAGAAGATGGCATACGCTGCGTTTGAAGCGATTGATCCATTCGAACAGGTCAAACAGATGGGTCGCGGCGTGAACTTTGGCAACGCGCTCGAAGCGCCCAGGGAGGGCGAGTGGGGCATGGTGCTGGAGGAGCGCTTCTTCGACCTGGTGAAAGAGGGCGGGTTCGCCACCATTCGCCTGCCCATCAAGTGGTCGGCGCATGCTCTGCGCGAGGTGCCTTACACGATTGCCCCGGAGTTCTTCGCCCGTGTGGATTGGGCGGTGGACAACGCGCTCAGGCGCGGGCTGAACATCGTGGTGAACATGCACCACTACGACGAAATCTTTGTGAAGCCGGAGGCTGAGCGCGAACGCTTCATCGCCGTGTGGGATCAGATCGCCACGCGCTACAAAGACATGCCTGCGCCGGTTGTGTTCGAGCCGCTCAACGAACCGCACGACGCGCTGACGTCGGGCGTGTGGCAGCGCCTGTTCGACGACACGCTGGCCGTCATCCGCAAGACTAACCCCGAGCGCAATGTGATCTTCACTGGCGCGGATTGGGGTGGGCCGTCCAGCTTGAAGGTGATGAAACGCCCCGAAGATCAACACCTCATCGCCACGTTTCACTACTACCTGCCGTTTCAATTCACGCATCAAGGCGCGGAGTGGGCCGGGCCTGACAGCCAGAAGTGGATTGGCACGGAGTGGCTGGGCAAGAGCAACGACCGGGTGAACGTGGACTGGGACTTCGACCAGGTGGCGCGCTGGGCCAAAGACAACGACATCCCGGTGTGGTTGGGTGAATTCGGCGCCTATGGCGCACATGCCGATATGGCGTCGCGCCAGCGCTGGACGGATTACGTGGCCCGCGCGGCCGAGAAGCGCGGCATGGCCTGGGCGTATTGGGAGTTCGGCGCGGGCTTCGGCGTCTACGACCGCGCCAAGAGCGAATGGGTCGAGTCGATTCACACGGCGCTCGTCCCGAAGTGAATTGGTAACTGGTAATGGCTAATGAGTGATTGCTGGCTACCAGTCACCAATTACTTTCTCTCGAACTGCCGGAAGCCCTCGCCATACACCTCTTGCGCCTGACCGATGACGACGAATGCGTTTGGATCGGCCTGGGACACGATGGCTTTTAGCGTGGCCGTCTCGGCGCGGCTGATGACGATGAACAAGATCGGCCGGTCTGCGCCAGTGAAGGCGCCCGTGCCCTGCCAGCGCGTGACGCCGCGGCCCATGCGTGTCACGACCGCTTCAGCCACGTCATCCGGTTGCTGGGTGATGATCGTCGCGGTGCGGCTGATGTGCACGCCCTCGCTGATCGTCTCGGCCGCCACGCCGCCGACGTAGAGCGCAATGACCGCGTAGAGCGCCTTGGCCCAGCCAAACACCAATCCGGCCAGGGCGATCACCAGCACATCGGTGAGCAGATAGCTTTGGCTGAGCGGCACGCTGCGCCAGCGCACCAACAGCAATGCCAGAATGTCGGTGCCGCCGGTGGTGGCCTGGGCGCGAAACACCAGCCCTGCGCCCACGCCGCCGACGATGCCGCCGAACAGCGTGTTGAGCAGCACGTCGTCCGTCACACCTTTGATGCCGGCGCGTTCGAACAGCGCGGTGAAGCCCGAATACAGCACCACCGTGACGATGGTGCGGATGAGGAACTGCACCCCGCCGAGAAAGCGCACGCCCAGCACCAGCAGCGGGATATTTAGGATCAGCACCCACAGGCCGATGCTGACGGGCAGTGGCAGGGCGCGGTTGAAGATGAGCGCCAGGCCGCTCACCCCACCGGGCGCGAGGTCGGCCGGGGCGAGGAACACCACGACGGACAGGGCTTGGACGATCGAGCCAATGACGATGAGCGCATAGTCGCGCAGCGCGGGCAACCAGCGAGTCTTGGGAGGTGGATGTGCGTTGGCAGCGTTGGCGTTCTCGTTCACAGGGCGCAACTGTAGCCGAAACGCGAAAGGTCAGGCGGTGGCCGTCTCAGTCGTCTCGCCCGTGGCGATGCGCGCCAGCTTGGCCTCCATCTCGCGCCATCCCAGCGGCGAGAGGCCATATTTGAATTGAAGCTGCTCCTCATTCATGTCGCCGGCGCGGTGGTCGCGCAGGGCGCACGTCCAACGCAGCATCTCGAAGGTCAGCGCGGGCAAGCCGGCTGGCGGCGCGACCTTGCGGTTGAAGATGTATTCGAGGTTGCGGCCGGTGCAATCGAACAGCTTGCCCTTTGGCCGATAACGTTCGATGTGGGCATCGAGCGCGGCCTGGCATTCCGGGCTGATCGGCAAGCGGCGCTCCTTGAACTTCAAGTGCTTCTTGTCGTAGCGAATCCATACGCCGCCGGGGTTGCGCTCGATATCGTCCACGGTCAGCTTCAGGCACTCACCCTTCTTCATGCCGGTCTCAAGCACCAGCGAAATGATGGCATAGGGCCGCGTGTCAATTTTGTCGCCGCTGGCGACATCGCGTGCCGCTTGCAACACGGCTGCGGCCTGCGGCTCGGTCAGATATTCGGGCAACGGATCCACCAGCGGTTTGTAGGGCACGCTGTCGGCGGGGTCGAGCGCGATGTAGCCGCGCTCGTGCAGCCAGCGGAAGAACACCTTGACCGACGTCAGCCGCCGCTCGATGGACTTGGGGCTATTGGCGTTCTTGCGGTGCTCTTCGTGGGCCACGAAGGCGCGAACGCGCTCGGTGGTGATGGTGGTGAGCAACGGAGCAGGGCGATTGTTGTTGCCGTTGCCATTCCCGTTGCCGTTCTCGCCATCGCCGGCAGGCATGATGAAGTGCGCGAACAGATTCACGTCGCCCCAGAATGCCTTGCGCGTGTTGTCGCTGATGGGCCGGCGTTCGAGATGCTTTGCATACTCGGCCAGGGCCTCATCCAATCGCGTCACCGTTGCCATGGCCGGGAGTGTAGCACATATGTTCGAGTGCGGCACGGCATTTCTGGTTATTGCTCTTCCAAGTGATGGGTTTTGTCACTGCTCACACCTTTTGCTACACTCCGCGCCGCAACCCGAATCACTCTACAAACTACAAAAAGGACGCATAAACACATCATGAGCATCGTACGACTCGGCATGATTGGCGTGGGCGGCATGGCCCGCTACCACATCCGCAATATCCTCAAACAGACCGACACGACCCAGGTCACCGCCATTTGCGAACCCAACGGCGACAACTACGAGAAGGCTGCCGAGCTGTTCGAGCAGGCTGGACAGCCCGTTCCGCCGGCGGAGGCCGACTTCGAGAAGTTCCTCAAGAAGTATGGCAAGACGATTGACGCCGCGTTCATCATCACGCCGCATAACCAGCACTTCCCGCAGGCCAAGGCGCTGCTGGAGGCAGGCAAAGACGTGCTGGTGGAGAAGCCGATGGTGATGAACACCAGCGAGGCCAAGCGGCTGATCAAGGTGCGCGACAAGACCGGCCGCCTGCTGGCCGTGGCGTTCAACGGCAGCATGTCGCCCTCCATCCGCACTGCGCACACCATGCTGCACGACGGCACCATGGGCGGCATCCTGAATGTGCAGGCGGCGGTGTGGCAGGCCTGGGAGCAGGGCACGCGCGGCCTGTGGCGGCAGGAGCCGAAGATCAGCGGCGGCGGCTACATGTTCGATACCGGCGCGCACTTGCTCAACACCACCACCGACCTGCTCGGCGAGCCGTTCTCCGAGGTGGCTGCGTTCATTGACAAGCGCAAGACCAAGGTGGACATCCTGACCGTGGCCATCGCCAAAACGCAATCCGGCGTGTTCGTCACCATCAACGGCTGCGGCGCGTCACCCGTCACCGATTCCGACATCAAGATCTGGTGCGAGAACGGGATGATGGAAGTAGGCGTGTGGGGCGGCTATCTGCGCGTGCAGATGAAGGGCGAGAAAGAAATGCGCAACATCGAACTGCCGCCCGACCTGGGCGTGTGGCAGACCTTCGTCAAGGTGCGCAATGGCGAGATCGAGAACCCCAGCCCGGCCGAGAACGGCCTGCGCATGATCCAACTGTGGGATGCGATCAAGGCCAGCGCCAAGCAGGGCGGGGCGGTGGTGAAGATTTGAAACACTGAGGCACGGAATGCACGGAGAAATCGGAGGTGAACAACTCCGATTTCTCTTTCTCAGTGTCCTTCGTGTCTCCGTGGTTAGTATTTCCGAACAACACTGCGGTAACTGAGCGGCTGGCGGGCCTGGAAGATTTGCGTCTCCTCGCGGATGCGGCGCGTGTCGTCCAGGTTGATCTTGGCGACGATGTAACCCTCGGTCGTCTCGTCGAGGTCAACAATCACCTGGCCGCGCGGGTCGACGATCATGCTCTCGCCGGCGAAGGTGGTGGCCGGCTCCTCACCCACGCGGTTGGCCGCGCAGATAAAGCACGCGTTCTCGGCCGCGCGCGATGAAATGAATGTGCGCCATTCGTCGGCCCGGTCGTTGGCCCAGGCCGCGCTGACGAGGATCAGCTCCGCGCCGTCCAGACACAGGCTGCGCGTGCCTTCGGGGAAGAACACGTCCCAGCCGATTTGCATGCCGATCAGGCCGATGGGCGTCTCAGCCGGTTCCAGGCGAAAGCCGGGCCGGAATAACATCTGCTCTTCGCCCTTGAGATGAATCTTGCGGTAATGCGACACCACGTCGCCCTCCGGCCCCACCAGCACGGCCGAGTTGAACAGGATGCTCTCGACCCGCTCCTTGCTGGCGATGCCGAAGGCGATGTGCAGGCCCTGCTCGTTGGCGCGCTGGGCCAAGACGTTGACCGATGGGCCGGGCACACGCTGCGTCAACTGGGTAAAGCGCACGCCGCACTCGTAGCCAGTGGTGGCGAGTTCGGGGAAGACGATCAAGTCCACCTTCTGCGCGCTGGTGATCTTGCGCACGAAGTCGGACATCTTGGCCAGGTTGGGGTCGGGCTCGCCCAAAGTAGTATCCATCTGCACGACGGCGACAGTGATTTCTCGCATGGTTGCTCGTTGCTCCGATTGTGATAATGCCGGCTCGCTTTTGCGAATCGAACTTCTGTTCTAGTGCGGCGATTGTAACCTAAACAGGCGTTGATAGAATCTGAGGCCTATGAATCAATCATCCGTCGCCCCGCAGCCGGTCAGTGCGGAGGTGGCTCACGCCAATCAAAACCGCAAGTTCGGCGTATGGCTGTTTCTCAGTTCGGAGTTGCTCATCTTCTCCGGATTGATCGGCGCATTCGTGCTGACGCGCCGCTCGGTGTTTGAGCGGGCCGAGGAGTGGTGGGCGCCCAACGACATCAGCATTGCCCTGGTCAGCATCAACACGTTCCTGCTGCTGGCCAGCAGCTTGATGGTGGTGTTGGGGATCGAAGCCATCATGCGCAACGACACCGCCAAGCTCAAGCGATATCTGCTCATCACGGCGTTGCTGGGCGCGTTGTTCGTCGGCGGTCAGGCGATAGAGTGGTATTTGCTTTTTCACGAAGGCGAATCCTTCAGCACGCCGTTCGGTTCGGCCTTCTTCACGCTCACTGGTTTGCACGGCTTGCACGTGGCCGTCGGCGTAATCTGGTGCTTGATCACCTGGGCGGTGGCGCGGCGCGGCACGTTCAACTCCTACAACTTCACGTCGGTCGAAATCTTCGGCTTGTATTGGCACTTCGTTGACCTGGTGTGGATCATCATCTTCACTGTGGTCTATCTGACCTGATTGGAGCGCATACCCATGACTACGTCCACGGCGACCACCGACCCCCTCGTCCGCGCCGAAGCACACTTTGAAGAAGAGCTGCACCGCAAGCACACCAACCCGGTGCTGGTGTTCGTGATCCTGACCGTGCTCACGGTGATTGAAATCGTGGTCACGCTGTTCAACCTGCCCAAGTCGGTGATCGTGCCGTTTCTGCTGGCGGTGTCGTTCACAAAGGCCATGCTGGTGGCAGCGTATTACATGCACCTGCGTTACGAGCGCTGGCTCTACACGGCCGTGTTCATCGCTCCGGCTTCGTTCGCCGTCTTTCTCATCGTCATTCTGCTGTCGTAGCCATCCTCCACCGGATAAACTCTGAACTTGCCTGGCCACGTGGTCAGGCAGGTTTCGTTTTCCAACCTGCGCGTGTGCGGCCACAATCTCAATTGGAGAACTATTCACATCATGACTGCATCATCTTTATCATCTTTCAATGGCTTGGGCATGCACCTGGGCAATCTGTCCCGGTTGTCGCACGCACAGACGCGCTCGATCAGCGCCGAGAATTTTGATGGCGCGAAGGGCAAGGGCGGCATGGCGACCGAGGGCACGGGCCTCAATGCTTCGCGCGACCTCGGCCAGGGTTGGAAAGTCTCGCCGTCGGTCTCGATCCCGGCGAAGACGACCTTTATGCTGGCGAACATCGAGGGCAGCGGCGCGATCCAGCAAATCTGGATGACGATGTTCCCAGACAAGTGGCGGCGCGCCATCGTGCGTATGTATTGGGACGGCGAGGAGACGCCATCGGTCGAAGTGCCGGCCGGTGACTTCTTTTGCAACGGCTGGTGCGTGCGCTGCAATGTGTCATCGCTGGCCGTATGCGTCAACCCGGCTGGCGGCTTCAACTGCTACTGGGAGATGCCGTTTCGCAAATCGGCCCGCATCACGCTGGAGAATATCGGCGAGGATGCGCTGACCTGTTATTACCAGATCAACTATGCGTTGACCGACGTGCCCGACGACGCAGCTTACTTTCACGCCCAATGGCGGCGCAGCAATCCGCTGCCCTACAAGACCGATCACACCTTGCTTGAGGGCGTGAAAGGGCAGGGCCATTACGTCGGCACCTATCTGGCCTGGGGGGTGAACAACAACGGCTGGTGGGGCGAGGGCGAGATCAAGTTCTTCATGGACGGCGACAAGTGGCCGACAATCTGTGGCACAGGCACCGAAGATTATTTTGGCGGGGCGTGGAACTTCGAGCATCCAAAAGGCGAATACGGCGTCTTCTCGAACCCGTATTCCGGCCTGCCACAGGTGCTCAAGCCCGACGGGCTATATCAGAGCCAGCAACGCTTTGGCCTGTATCGCTGGCACATTGCCGACCCGATTCGCTTCGAACGTGATCTGCGAGTAACGATTCAGGCGCTGGGCTGGCGCGAGGGCCGGCGCTATCTGCCGATGCAGGACGACATCGCGTCAACTGCGTTCTGGTATCAGGCCGAGCCGCACGCGCCGTTTCCACAATTGCCGGACCGCGATGGGCTTGAGGTAATCTGAGTAGCAAGTAACGAGTTGCGAGTCCTGACTCGCTACTCGCTACTCGCTACTCGTTACTTCTGCAACTACTCGATCTCGTAAACGACCTGCACCTGGATGTTCACGTCTTGCATGCCGGGAGCGATGCTCACACCACCGCCACCTATGGCCTCGGCAGCCGGGGCGTTCATCTGCATCAGCGGGATCGGACCGCCGCTGATGACCTCCGAGATCGTCAGCACCTGACCCACGGTCGCGCCGGCCTCGGCAGCCAGTTCTTCAGCCTTGGCCTTTGCATTGGTCATGGCATTTTTGCGCGCTGCCGTTTCAGTTGGCGTCATATCCTCGATCGTGAACGTCAGATTCTGAATCGTGTTCGCGCCGGCGTTCACCGCCGCATCCAGCACCGCCCCGGCCTGCGCCATGTCGCGCACGGTCACGCGCACGGTATTGATCACGCGATAACCCGTGATCGGGCCAGGGCCGTTCGGCCCGTAGGCTTGCTGCGGTATGACGTTGAACTCGGCTGTGCGGATGTCTTGCTTGTCCACGCCGGCCTTCTCCAGCGCCGCCATAATGTCGGCCGTCTTCTTGTTCACCTCGGTCAGCGCCGTGCTCAGCTTGGCGTTCACCACGTCCATGCCCAACGTGACGCGGGCGATGTCGGGCGTTGCGCTGGCCCGGCCGATGCCGATGACGGTGATGGTGCGCCGGTCGGGCGCGGGGGTTTGCGCAGGCCGTGTGTTGGCCGAGGCGGTCAAAAGGGGTTGCGTCAGCACGCCCGCGACAAGCACGGCACCGGCAGCAAACAAAGTTAGAGCTTTGGTCTTCATGTGTGTTTCTCCATGTATCGCCCGATTAACTGGGCGCTCTCCGTTTGACGCGCCTCAGGCACATTTAGTTCCGCGGCTGAAGTTCACCGCTCACCACTCACTGCTCACTGCTCACCGCTCACTGCTCACTGCTCACTGCTCACTGCTCCTGCGTGCGCCGCTTCACCCAACTGGCGATGCGGTCACAGATGCTGGCAACCACCTCGTCCGGCACGCCATTGGGCACGGCGCTCTTCAGGCGGAAGTCGCATGGCTCGTTGACGTAGTCGCACACCTGCCAGATGTTGGTGTCGCTCAGCGCGATCTCGGTGGAGAACACATTCAGGCCGCACAGCCCGGCGATCTGTTGCGTCATCCCGCGCAACACGCCGAGTTGAAATCGCCCTTCGTCCTCCGGCGTCACCGGCTCTTGAACGTGGGTGCGATCATCGGCCCAGCACGGGAAGGTGCTGCCGCAGGCGTAGAACACCCGGAACCACGCCCGGCGTTTGCCGAGCATCCTCGGCTCCACCCAGGCCTGCATGATCGTCTCATCGCTCGGCCATTCCTTGCGCTGAGCCAGCACATCGCTCCACGTCGCGGCCGGTTTTAACACGCCGCTTCCGCCGCTGTGCGCGCCCTTGATTGAGAAGCGGCGGCCGAGCGGCTGCAGGTCAATCGCCTTCGGCTCAGGCTGCTCGTCGAACGACGGCACCAGCAACAGATACGGTGCGTGCAGTCCGTGCGAGATCAGATCCATGTGCATCGTGACCTTGTTCCAGATGCGGCGCACCTTGGCATAGTTGTTCAGCATCAACGGCACTTGCCGTTGCAAGGCTTCGACGTGGGCTTCGTATTCTCCGCCCCAGTCCCACACCCGATCCAGACCGACGCGCGCCCGCAGTTCGCCGCTCTCAAACCTGCTCTTCAACCTGGGCACGTCGTCTGGCCCGCACCAGCGCGTGCTCACACCTTGCGCGTCGCACGCCCGCTTGAGCAGATCAACAAAGTCGGCGTCGTATTCCCACGCCCACAGAACGAGCAGATCGCTGATCGCATCGGGCGGTTGCGACATGGCGTTATCAGTTGATGGGGTGTGCTGCATCGTGGCTATTGCGGCTGAGATGTAAATCAAACAGTCACGATGTCGCGGGTGAACGTGGTCAGGCTTTCGCACCCGGTCTCGGTGATGACGACGTTGTCCTCGATGCGCACGCCGCCTTTGCCCGGAATATAGATGCCCGGCTCGACGGTGAAGGTCATGCCCGGTTGCAACACCAGCGCGTTGCCGCCGACGATATACGGCGGCTCGTGAACCTCCAGGCCCAGGCCATGGCCGGTGCGGTGGGTGAAATACTGACCGTAGCCGGCCGCTTCGATTACGTCGCGCGTCGCCTTGTCCACCGATTCGCACGTCGCGCCTGGCTTGGCCGCCGCGCGGCCCGCGGCGTTGGCAGCCTTCACCGCCTCGTAGACGCGCGCCATCTCATCATCCAGTTTGCCGATGACGATGGTGCGGGTGATGTCGCTGCTGTAATCGTGCAGGGTCATGCCAAAGTCCATGATGAGCGTATCGCCTTGATGCAGGACGCCATCACCCGCGCCGGCGTGTGGGTTGGCTCCGCTCGGGCCCGTCTGGATGAGTGGCGCGAAGGCCAGATTGTCCGCACCGGCCGCGAGCAAGTAGTTCATCAGCACGCTCGCCACCTGCCGCTCGGTCATGCCGGGCACGATCTCCTCCAGCGTTTTGCCTAGCGCCTCCTCGCTCAGTTGGATGGCGCGCTTCATGGCCGCGATCTCCGCCGGGTCCTTGCGCATGCGCAACTCGGCGATGGCATCGGCTGCCGAGAGCTGCCGTGCGCCGGGGATGGCTGTGCTGAGCAGCGTCCACTCCAACACCCGCATCTGCGTCGGCTCCACGGCAATCGTTACGTCGCGCAAATCGTTGGCCTGCGCGGCCTCGTCGAACGCAGCCTGATACGGCACGCCGTCGCGGTAGCTGTGCACTTGCCAGTCCAGCTTGACCGGGCCGGATGCCGCCTTGCCCAACTCAAAGAAGGGTGCGATCAGGATAGGCGGTCTGTCGTCAACTGGGAGAAGTGCCACGATGGGCCGCTCGCTGAGGTGCATGTGCAGGCCGGTGAAATAGACGAGGTTGGGGCCGGGCACGAGGGCGACGTAGTCAGCGTCGGCCGCGCGCAACAGAGGCTTGAGGCGTTGGATGCGTTCAATGGTCATGGGCTGGCTATTTTAGCGGCGTGGCACAACTCGGCGCGGCGTATAGTGTTAATCCAATCACGCAAGCACAACATGCACGGCAGACAGGAGGGATGACACGATGGGCAAGTTTGGCAGTTTCTTGAATGGGTTCATGATTGGCGCGCTGGCTGGTGCGGCCATTGCCTTGCTATTGGCGCCGAAATCGGGCGAACAGTTGCGCGACGAGCTAAAACACGAGGTAGACGACATCCTCGAAGAGGGCCGCCAGGCATCGGCCCAGCGCCAGCGCGAGCTGGAAGATCAACTCAACCAGTTGCGCAAGTCGTAGTGACGCGGTAAAACCTCGCGGGTTTTGGCGCAGGTGGTTGCATCTCAGCAACGCCGTTGAGACCCGCGAGGTTTATTTATGCCCGACATCACTGTTAACGGTTACGCGATAGACGACAAGCTGCTGCAAAAGAAGGCCATCACCCGCTGCGAGATTCAGCGTTGCAAAGGTGGGTGCTGCGCCGATGGCGTGTGGGTGGACTTTGCGCATTCCCAGCGCGTCGTCGCCCACGCCGAGTTGATTCAACCCTTCATGCCGGCCGAGCGGCGCGACCCGGCGACGTGGTTTGCCGAGCTGCACGACGACGACCCGGCTTTCCCCTCCGGCCAATACATTGGCACGACCACGGTCGAGGACCCCTCTCACCCCAGCGGCACGACGTGCGTCTTCCTTCGCCCGGAAGATCGCTATTGCGCGATCCAAGCCGCCTCCATCGCTACCGGTCGGCCATCGTGGGAACTCAAGCCGTATTACTGTTGCCTGTTTCCAGTGGTGGACGAATACGTGGACGAAAACGACCAGCCGCTGCCGGTCAAGCGCCTGACCCTGGACGACGAGAACGACCTATTCAACCGAGGCGGCGGCTGCTACGAGGCCTGCGCAGGTGAACCCCAATACATGTTCCAGGTCTACGCCGAGGAAGTCGCGCTTGCGCTCGGCGTGGAAGGCTATCGCGAGCTGTGCGCGAGGGTGGGAGTGGAGCCGCGTTTGTAGACAGTCAAAGACAGCCGCGCCTCGAAAGATCCGCTTCTAGCTCTTGAAAACCAGGGGTTGCGGCGTTCACGTAAAACAGGCGATCTTTCAAAATCGAATTTTTAAGTAGGCCGTATGTCCACGGCAAATCAGGCGAACTGATAGCTAGGCCAGTTGGATCAAGTTTTGTGGCGTTTCGTCTGGTTGCGTGTAGCCGTTGCCACTCAATGTGAACAGTTCTGCCAAAAGATTGCAGGCGGATGCCCGATTCACCGACCAGAAAGCTCGGATACGAATTTGTCAAAGCTCGAACAATCAATATTGGTAGCAGTAATGCTGCCCACAATAGACAAAGGCCGGACACAACCCAATCGGAGACATTGGTGACAATGCCACCGACCAACATGACACACACAACGCTAGCCACAGACGTCATCAACCTTATAGTAAGGGTGATGGCACTGCCACCGTTTGTAATGTGGTAGTCGCGAGTCATGGAATCAAGGACGGCTTGGAGATGTTTCCGTGACAGTAATTTAGTTGAGTCAAGAGCAAACATCAGATCTCGATGACAAGATCGCTCGTCCGAATGCGGCTGATCCCGCCGCCGTCCTCGATGCTGCGCCCGCCGCCGAAGGCACGGAAGTACGGCTCGCCCAGCAGCTCGGCTCGATACGACGCGAACAGCATGACCGGGATAGGCGCGACCAGCGGCGCAAACACTTCGGGGCAGGGAGCGTAGTTCACCACGAAGTCACGAAGACGCGAAGGTTGAAAAGATTTATCCTCTTCGTGCCTTTGTGCCTTCGTGGTGAAAGGGCTTACGCTGATCACCCGCCGCCCAATCGCCTGCATGGCCGTTTTCACTTCGGCCGCGCGGCTGGCATCGCCTTCGCCCGCGCTGATCAAGAAGGCAGGCGTGTTGGCTGCCTTGGCGAAGTATTGCAGGTGCGCCCACTCCTCCACATCCTGGCCGGTGGCCGGGTCGCCGGTCGCTTCTAAGATCTTGGCTGCGCAATACTGCGCCGTGGCGTAGTTTGGCCCGCTGCCGCAGAACACGAACTCCTTCGCGTCGAGCGTCTGCTCGGCCAAAGCGCGGGCGGGTGCGTCGCTCATCTCAATCGTTTTGCGCGCGGCTTCGGCTGTGGCGCGAAGCTGCGTTCGTGCCTCACCCACGTCGCGCCCTTTGCCCTCCGCCAGCCGCAGCGCTGCCGCATACAACATCACCAACGATGCGAAGTAGGAGCGCGTGCCCGGCACCAACACACCCGCCGCATTGGGCATGTCCGGCACTTTGGTCGTCAAGATCGCGCCGGCCGCCTGGGCGATGGGCGTCTGATCGCTGCTGGTCACCGCGAACGTGCGCAGCCCACGCTGCTTGGCGCGCAGCACGCCCTCGATCGTGCGCGTCACGCCGCCGGAGACCGACACGCCGATGATGGCTGCTTGGGGCGATTGAATTGCGTTCGCGGCGAGGGTGTAGCGCGAGAAGGTCATGGCGTTCTGCGCCTCGGTTGGCACACCAGCCACGGATTCAAACGCGAACTCGGTCGCCAATGCGGCAAAGTAGCTATCGCCGCAGCCGATGGTGAACAGGCGGTCGAGCGACTGGCAGAAACCATCATCGAACACGCGCGCAGCCTCGTGCGAGAATGGTTCAACCACGTCGTCAATCAGTTGGGGCAGTGTCAGAATTTGGTCGCGAAAGTAATTCATCGCCTGCGATTGTATGAAAGAAAGCCAATTCTCAGGCGGCTTGGGAATGCGCCCGTTACGGTAGAATCACTTGCAATACGGCGATGCTTACCAGGAGCGTCGCATCTGAGGAGTGAGACATCATGCCGCAAGAGATCAAACCTAATAAGGCTGACGGCATATTTGCCGGGCGCAAGATAGACACCGTAGCGTTCGAACGCGGCTTGATCCAGCTCAACACTCGGAATTCATGAGCGTAAGCGTGTTCGCGCTGCAAGGCGACTCCATCGAACACATCCATATGCTGCATGCTGCTGCGCAGCAAAAACCTTTCTCACGTGCATTCACAGGCGCAAGCAGGCAGCGCGCAGCCAAGCTCACAGCTCACAGCTAAATGATTCGTCCGTTTGACATTCGCGATGTCAGCGTGGTACAGCGGTTGACGCCGTTGGCCCGGCCGCTCGCCTGCGAGCTGGTGGCTGTGGATGGCGTAAATCCGTTGCGCGAGGCCATGCGCGCCTATGTGTCGGGTGGGCGGGATCATGCCGTTGTGCTCGTCGAGCGTGACGCCGACCACGACATTCAAGCGTTCGGCTTGATGCACGTCCTCCCCAATGCCAACGGCGACCACGACAGCGGGCCGCAACAACGCCGCGCTGCGCTCGTGTTGATGGCTCCGCACGCCCAAACCGACGAGTTGGTTGAGGCGTGGATGTATCTCGCCCAGGAGTTCGCCAGCGAGGCTGCTCAGCGCGGCGTGCACCACATCGTGGCCGAAGTGCCCGAAGCGGGCGGCGAGGCCGAAGCGTTGCAAGGCGCCGGCTTCGCGCCGCTCATCCAACAGGATGTGCTCAAGCTGGCTGTGCGCCCGAACGGGCCGGACTTGACTGAAGTGATCGGCCTGCGCGAGCAGACCAAGGACGATGAGCCGCTGATCAAGGTGCTGCACATGCGGGCCGCGCCCAAGATGACGTATCAGGCCGAAGTGACGTTCGATCTGTTGCGCGCGACCAATCACATGGATCGCGGCTATGTGTTGATGCAATCGAACGAACTGGTGGCGCATGTGTCGCTGCGGCAAGGCCGGCGCGGCTATGGCATGCACATGCTTTTTAAGACCGAGGCCGAAGGCGAAGCCCGGGCCATGCTGCAGCATGCCTTGACGCGTCTGTTGAGCGGGAACGGCGCGCAGCGGCCGGTGTATGTGACCGTGCGCCAATATCAGAGTTGGTTGTTGCCCATTCTTGACGACCTGGGGTTTGTGCACATGACCTCGACCATGCTGATGATTCGGCACGTCGGAGCCAGGGTGCAACAGCCGGTGTGGCAAACGGCCAAAGAGGCTGCGGCAGTGAAGAAGCCACAGTCGGCGTCCATCAATTTAGAATCTCGCGTCTCGCGCCCGGTGGCCGAAGACGCGGCCATGAACACGCGTGGCCAAACGCGCGACATCTATGCAAGAACTGAAAATCACAGATGACCTGGACACACTGCTGAACGTGTTGCCAACTACTATTGCCGAATCTTTGCGGGCCATCGGACGGTTTAACGACCTGATCGAGGTGGTGATGGATCTGGGCCGCCTGCCCGAGGCGCGCTACGTCAGCACGGAGCAAAACGAAGCGGGTGAGACCGTCGGCAAGGAAGAGACGCTGGCTCTGCGCAACAGTGAAGTGACCCAGGACGATCTCGACTTCGTGTTGGATCGGATCGGCAACTTCGACGACGACAACCGTGCCGGCATCACGCGCACGTTGCACCGCATCTCCGGCATCAAGAACCGCCGCGACGTGGTGGTGGGCGTGACCTGCCGCGTGGGCCGGGCGGTGTATGGCACGCTCGAGATCATCGAAGACATCATCACCAGCGGCAAGAGCATCCTGCTCCTCGGCCGGCCGGGCGTGGGCAAGACGACCATGCTGCGCGAAGCCGCGCGCGTGCTGTCCGATGCGCGGCGCGTGGTCATCGTGGACACCTCCAACGAGATCGGCGGCGACGGCGACATCCCGCACCCGGCGGTGGGCCGCGCGCGCCGCATGCAGGTGGCCACGCCCAACATGCAGCACGAGGTGATGATCGAGGCGGTCGAGAATCACAACCCACAGGTCATCGTCATTGACGAGATCGGCCGCGAGCAAGAAGCCGAGGCGGCCCGCACCATCGCCGAGCGCGGCGTGCAGCTCATCGGCACGGCCCACGGCCAGACGCTCGACAACCTGATGATGAACCCGACGCTGAGCGACCTGATCGGCGGCATCGAGAGCGTGACTCTGTCGGACGAAGAAGCCCGCCGGCGCGGCACACAAAAGACGGTCTTGGAGCGGCGCGCGCCGCCGACGTTCGACGTGTTGATTGAGATTCGCGACCGGCACCGCCTGCTGGTGCATCACGATGTGAGCGAGGCCGTGGACGCGCTGCTGCGCAACCGCATACCGCTGGCCGAATTGCGTTACCGCGACGACGACGGTCGCGTGCGCAGCGAGAAGGTGCGCCTGGAACGCGAGGAGGATCGCGAGCGCGGAAATGGACGCGATGGTGCGCGTGACGATCAACTCGATGATCGCCCCAACCGCCGCCGGCGCGGAGAACGACCAGGCTCCAGCTCTCGCGACCCAGCCTGGACGCGCGACAGCGCCGTGCCAGCTGCCCCGTTGCGGACGCTCGATAGCGGGTCGTTGGCGACGATTCGTCCCACAGTGGCGGATGAGGCAGAGGAAGATGATCCGCTGGATGGCCTGACGGCGAATGGCGAGATCAAGGCCATGCGCCTGTTCGCCTTCGGCGTGAGCAAACACCGCCTGAAGCAGGCGGCTAAACAATTGGGCGTGCCGGCCGTGTTTGTGGACAGCCTGACCGAAGCCGATGTGCTCATCACGGCCAAGTCCTATTATCGCCAGCGCCCGCGCACGATCATTGACGCCGAGCAGGACAACGTGCCGATCTACGTGCTGCGCTCGAACTCAGTCAACCAGATGGAGAGCTGCCTGGCCGACCTGTTCGGCCTGACCGAGAGCGAGCGCGTGCCCTACGAGAGCGCCATCGAGGAAACCGAGGAAGCCATCCGGCGGGTGATGTCGGGCGAGCGGGTGGTGGACCTGTCGCCGCAGAACGCCTTTGTGCGGCGGCAACAACACCAACTCGCGCGCGCCTCTAATCTCGTGTCGCACTCGTATGGCAAAGAGCCGATGCGGCGCGTGAGAATCTTCCGCGAGTAACTCCGCGTTGCATATGTGGATTGAGCGTGTCAGGTCAATCCGAAATCGTCAATCGCAAATCGCAAATATACAGATGTTCATCACCTTCGAAGGCCTCGACGGCAGCGGAAAGACGACTCAGGTGCAGCGCCTCGCCTCGTGGTTGCGCACCAGCGGGCAGAACGTGTTGCAACTGCGCGAGCCGGGTGGCACGCGCATCGGCGACGCCGTGAGGTTGATCCTGCACGACCGCAACAACACCAACATGGACGCGCGGGCCGAGCTGCTGCTGTATTGCGCCTCGCGCGCGCAACTGATCACCGAACAGGTGCAGCCGCATCTTTCCAGCGGCGCGGTTGTGCTCAGCGACCGCTTTGCCGATAGCACGCTGGCCTATCAAGGCTATGGCCGTGGTCTGGACATGACATTCCTGCGCGGGTTGCTCGAATTCGCCACGCGCGGCATCAAGCCCGACTTGACGTTGTATTTCGACGTGGATCCGGACCGCGCATTGCAGCGCCGCATGCAGAGCGGTGACGAAGTCAACCGGCTGGACGCGGAGACGATTGAGTTTCATCAGCGCGTGCGCCATGGCTACAGCCAGCTCATGGCGCAGGAGCCGCAACGCTGGCACGTAATTGACGCATCGCAGACGCAGGATCACGTGGCCGCGCAAGTGAAGGACGTGGTTAAGGCGCGCCTCAATATTGCCGATTAGCATGCCGATGATGTCTTCGCGTTCGCGGCCTAGGAGCAGGGTCGGTCTTTTCGTCACGGCGCTCATGTCCAGCGCGTTTGTGTTGGTGCAACCCGGCGCAGCCCGCGCCCAGGATGTCGCACCAACGCCCATCCCGACGGTGGACGTTGCCGCTGCGCTGGCGCAATACGCACAGGCTTTCCCCGCGCCCGATCACATTTGGATAGACAGGATTCGAGTGAACGCGAAAATCGAACCGGTCGGGCCGGGCAAGGTGCTAGATTCATCCACGGTCGAGTGGGCTGCGCCCAACAGCCGGGCGGTGGGCTGGCACAATAACTCCGGGCGCATGGGCGAAGGCCGCAACATCGTCCTGAACGGCCACAATAACATCTACGGCGCGATCTTCCGCAAGCTCTACACGCTCAAACCCGGCGACACGATTCGTCTGGGCGCCGGCGATCTCGTCAAGGCGTATCGGGTGGAAGAGGTGACGCGCGTGGCCGAGCGTGATCTGAGCGTGGCTGAGCGTGCTGCCGGCGCAGCCCGGTTCATCAACCCGGCCGAGGACGACCGGCTGACGATCGTATCGTGCTGGCCGGAGTGGAGCAACTCGCACCGCGTGTATGTGTTGGCGCGCCCGGTTGTGGTTGCCGCTGCTGCGCCCTGAGCCCCCGCCAGATCACGATCATGCGCCGGTTCACCTTCACGACAGAAGCTGCCCTGTGGTGCGCCATTGGGCTGTTGGCCGCCCTGCCACGCCTGCTCAACCTCGGCCTGCCGCTGAGCAACGCCGAAGCAACAACCGCGTTGACGTCGTTGAGCGCAGTGCGCGGCCAGGCTGTCGTCTTCTCCAACCCGCTGTTTGAACTGCTACAGGCGCTCGTGTTCGCGGTGTTTGGCGCGTCCGATGCGACTGCGCGGCTGACCTCAACGATTGCCGGCATTGCCGTGTGCCTGATGCCGCTGGCCTTGCGCGGCAGCCTGGGTCGTGGGCGCGCCCTGGCGATGGGCGCGCTGCTGGCCGTCTCGCCCACGCTGTGGTTTGTGTCGCGTCAGGCCGATGGGGCCATGCTGGCCTGGACATTGGCGTTCGGGGCGCTCTGCGCCTGGCGCGGGCGCAACATGCTCGTGTGTGGCGCGCTAACGGGCCTGCTGCTGGCGTGCGGCCAAGATGCCATCCCGGCGCTCGCCCTGGCCTTGCCTGCCGTTTTTGTAGCAGGCGGATGGCGCTTGGCGATGAACGAAGCGCCGCGCTTTGTCATCGCACTCGCCATTGCCTTTCTCGTTGCCGCAACGGCGGCCATGCTGAGGCCATCGGGCCTGGGTGATGTGTTCAACGGCTACGCGCAGTGGTTCGGATCGCTGCGTGAGACGCCCAGTTTGTCGGCGGCGCGGCTGTTGCTGGGATTTGTAGCCAGTGAACCCATCACCTGGCTGGCTGCGATAGTGGGTGGCATCATGCTCGCTGCTACGCGCCAGTTCAACCGGACCGAAGCGGCGTGGTTGATCTGGTTGATCGGCGGTGTGTTGCTCGTGATCGTACTGCCCGCGCGCGATGCTGGCTTGCTCGTGCCAGTCGTGCTCGGCTGCGCTGCCTACGCCGCACATGCCTACGCCCGCCTGTTGAGCAGCCTCATCCACGAGGCGACATGGCGGCGCGAAGGCGCCATCGCCGGCGTTGCCTTTGTGCTATTGATCTATGCCGGGCTGGGCGTGTGGCAATACGCCGGCCAGGGGCAGGGCTCGTGGTTGTATCCGGTGCTCATCGCGCTGTTGCTGATGCTGGCCATCCTCGCGGCGGGCAGCCTGGGCCTGGAAACTGCGGCCGCATTGCGCGGAACTGCGACCGCGATGGCAGCGTCACTCTTGCTGTATACGCTTGGGGCGGGGCTGCGGCTGAATCACGTGCGGGCCGACAACCCGGCCGAGCCTTACCGGGCCGAGGTGGCAGCCGTTGGGCTAAATACACTTGTAAGCGTTATCCGTGAGACTGGGTTGCGGTCGGAGGGTGAGCCGAATGCGCTGGCGATTGAAGTGGATGCATCCGCGCCGGCAGCGGTGCGCTGGGCCTTGCGCGATCTGCCGAGCGTAAGTTATGCACCCGCGACCGTGCCGGGGTCGGACACACAAAGCCCGCCCGGCGCGGCGTTGACGCCGGAAAACGGCAAGCCGCAATCCGGTGGCAATTTCATCGGCCAGGCGTTCGTCGTGGCGACGCGCGCCCCGCTGGATGGCGTGGGTTGCACGCCACAACCGCAAGGTGGCACGGATTGCCTGCCGTTGGCGCGCTGGCTGGCGTTCCGCGAATCGCCCGCGCAAGCGCAACAGTCCGACCGTTGGGTGCTGTGGCTACGCGATGATCTGGCCGTGAAGGCGAGTGGACTTGAGTAACTGTAAGTATGGTTGGCGAACAACGATTCCCCGAATTTGAGATAGCCGCGCCGCAGCCGGCGACGCGCGACAGTTGGCTCGACCGGCCGTTGCTGGCGGCGTTGAATTGGGAGACCGCGCTGTATGCGCTGTTCATCGTCATCGCGATTGCCTCGCGTTTCTGGGACGCGGGTGCGCGGGTGATGAGCCACGACGAGAGCCTGCACACTTACTTCTCGCACCAGTTGGCCACGGGCAAGGGCTTTCAGCATACCCCGCTGATGCACGGGCCATTTCTGTTTCACATCACAGCGCTGAGTTATTTTCTATTCGGCGCAGATGACTTCACATCGCGCATTCCGCCGGCCGTCTTTGGCGTGGTATTGGTGGCGCTGCCGTATTTCTTCCGGCGCTGGCTGGGGCGCGTCGGCGCGCTGGCCACGTCGTTCATGCTGCTGATTTCGCCGTCCATCCTGTATCACGCCCGTTACATCCGCCAAGAGGAATTCATCCTGGTGTGGATGACGTTGACGGTGCTGTGCATCTGGCGCTATCTGGCTGACCGTCAGCCGGGCTGGCTGGTGGGCCTGGCGGCGGTGCTGGCCTTTCACGCCACCGACAAGTCCACCTCGTTCCTGGCGGTGGCGCTGTTGATGCTGTTTCTCGCGCCGCTGGCGCTGTGGCAGTTGTATCGCATGCGCAACAAGTGGCGCGATGCAGCCGTGCTGGTCGGCTTTGGCGCGCTCACGGCCGTGCTCATGCTCGGCCTGAGCGTGCTGTTTGAGTTGGGCAGCAACCGGCTGGCCGCGCTGGTCGGCATGGACAGCATGTTGACGCCCGGCACGCCCGGCGCGCTCAACCTGAACACCAGCAACCTGTTGTTTGTGTTCATCATGCTGGCGGCTGGCGCGATCATCTGCATCGGCCTGACGTATTTGTATCGCGCCACATTTGGCGCGTGGCTGCGGGCCGCGTCGGCCGGGTCGGCAGCGTTCAACGTCATCATCGTGCTGGTGACGACGACCATGTTCATGGGTTCGCCGGCCATGTTGCTGATCAAGAACCGCATCTGGCAGCGCTTTCAAGGCGAGGAACTGGTGCCCATCAGCACGTTGGGCAACATGGCGAATTTACAGAGCAACCCGCAGGTCATCAGCACCATGTTTGCCATGTCGCTGGCGTTGATCGTGATTGCCATCGCCATCGGCGTGGCATGGAACTGGCGGCGCTGGTTGGCGATCATCGGTGTGTTTCTGGCCATCACCGTCACGCTGTTCACAACCGTGTTCACCAACACAGCCGGCATCGGCACCGGCTTCGTCGGCCAACTCGGCTATTGGATGGCGCAGCAGGACGTGAAGCGCGGTAGCCAGCCGTGGTACTACTACGGCCTGATCGTGCCGATGTATGAATACACCGTGCTCATCGGCGCAATCGCCGGCATGAGCCTGTTGGCGGTGAAGCTGTTCATGGCCGCGCTGCGCTCCCGCGCCCGGTTCGTGGTGACGGCCGGCAAGCAACTCTTCCCGATCTTCCTGGCGTGGTGGACGATCGCGACCTGGATCATCTACACCATCGCCGGCGAGAAGATGCCGTGGTTGAGCGCGCACTTCGCCCTGCCGATGGCGATGCTGACCGGCTGGTTTATTCAGCAACTCGCAGTGGTCGTCTGGGCATCGCTCAAGGATAAGAAGCGCTCAAGCTGGCTGGCTGCTGCTGGCCTGGCGACCCTGACGGTGTTGTTGTCGGTGCGGCTGTTGTCACTCATCGGCGGGTTGAACCTGAACGGCGCGGACAGGGCCGATGCGTTGCAATGGGGCCTGAGCTTTGCGCTGAGCGCGCTGGCGCTGGCCGTGGCGGGGTATTACCTCGGCCGCGCAGCCAATGGCGGCGCGTTGCCGGCGTTTGGGTTGGCTGCGTTCGGCGTGCTGAGCGTGCTGACCATCCGCACCGCCGTCAACGTCACGTATATCAATTACGACTACACCAAAGAGTTCCTGTTCTATGCCCACGGCGCGCCGGGCGTGAAGGTGGCGTTGAATCAGATTGATGACTTGTCGGCGCGGTTGGGTGGGCGCGAGCCACTCAAGATCGGTTACACCCAGGAGACGAGTTGGCCGATGTCGTGGTATATGCGCAGCTACCCCGGCGCGCGTTATCTGGGCGGCGAGTTGCCCGGCGACTATCAAGATTTGCAGGTCATCATCGCCAGCGAGCAGGATTCGTCGTTCGCCTCGATGGCTGAGCAGCTCGCCCCGGACTACACCCGCTTCGATTACATGTTGGTGTGGTGGCCGATGCAGGACTACTACGACCTGAATTGGGATCGGGTGAGTTATTCGCTGTTCAATCCCGAGGCGCGGGCGGCGCTGTGGGAGATCGCCTTCAACCGCAACTTCGAGCCGTATAGCAAGCTGTTCAACAAGAGTTCGCTCACGCCGGAGACGTGGTCGCCCGGACACCGCTTCAGCCTGTTCGTGCGCAACGACATGGCCGACCAGTTGTGGGACTACCGCACCGGCGCGGTGGCTGCCGGTGGCGGCGCGCGCGTGGCCGGGCCAAAGCTGACCAGCCCAGCCGGGCTGGCCTTCGCCGCTGATGGCACGCGCTACCTGATTGACCACAAGTCCAATCGGGTCTTCCGGCAGGATGCCGACGGCAGCACGCTGGCGACATGGGGCGGTGGCGGCAATCAGCCCGGCAAATTCAACGACGCCTGGGGCCTGACGGTTGACTCGGCGCAGAACGTGTATGTGGCCGACACGTTCAACCATCGCATCCAGAAGTTCGACCCGAACGGCAACGTCATCACCACGTGGGGCCGGCCAGGTGCGACCGGTGACCCGGGCGCTGGCTTGGACACGCAGTTCTTTGGCCCGCGCGACATCGCCATTGATTCAAAGGGGCAACTGCTGGTGACGGACACCGGCAACAAGCGCGTGCAGGTGTTTGACCAGAACGGCAACTTCGTTGCGCAGTTCGGCAGCGCAGGTGATAGCGATGGTCAGTTTAACGAACCGGTCGGTTTGGCCGTGGACGCCAGCGGCAACATCTACGTGGCCGACACGTGGAACAAACGCATCCAGGTGTTTGATCCTAACTTTCAATTCGTGCGCGCCTTCCCCGTGGCGACGTGGGAGCAGATGGAGCAGGGCGAATTGCAGAGCATCAACCACAAACCGTATTTGGCCGTGGATGGCAACACGCTCTACGTCAGCAGCCCCGGCACGGCGCAGGTGTTGGGCTTCTCCCTCACCGGCTCACCTGTGGATTTGCCGGGCGTGACGTTTGCGGTCGAGGACTTGCCTACGGGCGTGAAGGTTCAGAACGGCGCGCTATTCGTGACCAACGCCCACAACGGGCAGGTGCTTGAGTTCCCGCTGGGCGGGTCGGCGCAATAGGCATCAGCCTATCCCTTGACGCGCCCTCGGTTCATGAAGCCGCTGATATAGCCGCCGAGGTCAATGATCAAGCCGAGCGCGACCAGTGCGGTGGGCACCACGCCCTGCACTCCCACTTCCGGCTGCCACACCAGCACGTAGAACAGCGATGTGAACGGCAGAAAGATCACGCCCAACACCGGCTCGATGACCGAACCGCTGAAGGCGCGGGTAACGCGATCTGAAAATAGCCAGGTGGCGATGAACGCCACGCGCGGGCCGATCAACAGCAGGAGCGAGATGATGCAGCACATGATGTGGGCAGTTTAAAGGCTGGCCGGTGTGTTCGCAAACTTCATGCGTTATCACGTTGCAGCGGATTCTTCAGGCCGAGCGCCCCGAAGACATGTGCCTGGGCCTGCCACATCGTCTTCTTGCGTCTGGCCGTCATGTGATCGTAGCCCAGTAGGTGCAGCACGCCATGCACCACCATCAGCGTCAACTCGTCGTCGGTAGTGTGACCGAACTCGCGCGCCTGCGCCGCCACGCGCTCCATCGAGATGACGATGTCGCCAAGATAGAGCCGGTGTGCATTAACCCCCTCACCCAACTCCCGCAGGGACGTTCCGCCTCTCCCCCTGGGGGAGAGGGCTACGGAGCCATCCACAAATCCCTCGCCGCCAAAGGACAGCACGTCAGTCGGCTTGTCTTGCCCGCGAAACTGCTTGTTGAGCGCGTGCAACTCGGCGTCGTCGGTCAGGCGGATCGTCAGTTCGACTGGCTGCGCGACGTTTGACTGCGCCAGCGCCGCCAACGCCGCCGTGCGCAGCAATGCGGCGCGGCCACGCTGGCGGTAAGCGGATCGAATGTGCAGATGAATGTGCGCGCTGGCGTAGTAGTTTCCGATGAGATTTACAGCCCCTTCGACTTCGGCGCGCGCATCCTGAGCGGAGAAACGCTGCGGTCGCGGCGTTTCGTAGTCGAAGGAGCGCGCCTCCGTTCAGGGTGTTGGTCGTAAGTCAAACTGGAAACTGCTTGTGGTGAGCTCATGGAGTGGCCCATTCCTGCTCGCCCAAGGGCGGCAGTTGCGGCGCGGGGGTTGGCTCGATCACTGGCTGCGGCTGAGCATGTTGCTGGGCCTGAGATCGCCCAGCCATCGCCATCTGCGGATATTGGATGCGGGGGTGATACATGCCGCGCAACGTTTCGAGAAATGAGTGGCGCACCACATCCATCTCGCGCAGGGTCAGGTCGCTGTCGTCGAGTTGGTGGTCGCCCAGCCGTTCGGTGAAGACGCGGCGGATGACTTCGTCCATCTCCTCAAGCGACGAGCAACGGCATGACCGCACCGACGCCTCGCTGCCATCGGCCAGCATCACCAGCGCGGTTTCCTTGCTCTGCGGGCGCGGGCCGGGGTAACGGAAGCGGGTTGCATCCACTGGCCCGCCATTGTCTTTGCAGGCCTGGGCATATTGATAGCTGGTCTTGGTGGTGCCGTGATGTTCGGCGATGAAGGCGCGCACCCGCGCGGGCAGGCGATATTTGGCGGCCAGCTTCAGGCCATCGCTGACGTGGTTCTGCAAAATAGTCGAACTGGTGAGCGGGTCAAGCTGATCGTGCGGGTTCAGCCCTTCGAGCTGGTTCTCGATGAAGAAGTGCGGATTGGCCATCTTGCCCACGTCGTGAAAATAAGCGCCTACGCGCGTGAGCAATGAATCCGCGCCGATGCGCTCGGCGGCCTGTTCGGCCAGGTTGGCCACCATCAGGCTGTGGTGATACGAGCCGGGCGCCTTGGTCACCATCTCCTGCAACAGCGGGTGCGAAAGCCGGGCCAGCTCTGTCAGTTGCACCACGGTGGTTACATCGAACAGCGCACCGCTGATGAACAGGATGGCCAGCGCCAGCCCAGCAGACAGCACGCCGTTGGCCAGGCTGGCCAGCAGATAGATGCCGACCAGCGGCGCATCGTTGGGCTGGAATGTGGGCAGATTAAAAGCCAAGACGACGACGCACTGGGCCAGCCCGGCAAAGATGCCGGCGCGCAGGAAGTTGCTCAACCGCTCCATGCGGCCCAGCGACAGGCACGCGATCGCGCCGCTAAATGAGATGATCGCCGCGAACTCCATCGGCTTATCCATACCGAGGCCGACCAGCACACCCATCAACACCGCGCTGATGACGCCGGGCAGCAGCCCCGACCAACTGGTGATGGCGATGGCGCTGGCGGTGAGCGGCGCGAGGTAGGGCAGGACGCCGTGACCGGGCAAAAGCCAGCGCGCCAGCAGCAGCATTGCCACGAACAAGGCGGCGCTGAGGGCTGTCTGCCGCGCCGGGCGCTTGAAGACGTTCTCGCGCGTCTGCACCATGCCCAGGCCGAGCGCGATCACGGCCATCACGCTGAGCAGCATGGCGCTGACGACACCATTGAATGTGATGGCAGGGCGGCGCAGGTTGAAATTCTCCAGCGCTTCGATGTCGGCTGGGCCGAGGACCTGCCCGCTGCGGATGATGACCTGGTTGGCCACGAACGTGCGCTCGACTGGTTTGACGTTCTCGCGGGCGACCTGGCGCGCGGCATCGGTGGCAGCCGAGTCGTAGTTGGTGTTGGGCACCAACAAAGCGCTGGCGAGTTGGTTGACGATGTCGGCTTCTTCGGCCCGCAAGCTGAAACTGATCAAATTTGCTACGCCGGCGCGGGCCTTGTCGAGGTTGTCGGGGTGGATCGGTGGGCGCATGGCCAGATCCATCACCGCCAGAATCTGCGCCCCGATGCGGTTCCACTGCGCCTCGCTCAGCGCCAGCAGCGCCTTGGCCATCGGCTGAGTGATGGCCAGTTGATCCAGCGCCATGAGCTGCTCGACGCGCTGTTCCGGCGTCAGGCTCTCATCGGCGCGGATGGCGCGCACGCGGTCGAGCAACTCGACCGCAGCGGCCATCTGCCGGCGCGATACCTGAGCGTCGGGCGGGGTGAAGATGGGCGCGACGCTGGCTTCGGCCAGGTCACGCTGGCGGCTGGTCTCAACTTCGCTGATGTAGCTGCTGCGGTGTGGGGCGCGGATATCGAACGAGGCGACGTTGCCGGGGTTGTAGACCACACCGGCACCAATGACATAGCGCAGCAACTGCGCCACGGTGATGCCGACGAAGGCCATCGCGGCCACAAGGGCCAGGAGTGTGGCCTTCTGCCTGGGCAGGCCACGCCACTGCTTGTCAGTTCTGGGGGTCGCGTCCAGATTCATGCGCCATCCTCGTCTGCATCAGCGAGCAGGTTGATTTACTCGTTGCAATGTGAACTGCGCGCGCCTGCTCGCAAGTCAACTATTCGCACGGGGATCCGTGCGGGCAGAGGTTCAGGCGAGCAACTCGCGCACGACTTCGTTCACCAGCTTGCCGTCGGCTATGTCTTTGACCTTGGGCTGCAGCGCTTTCATGACCTGGCCGTGCTGCTTGGCGGAGGTGGCGTTGACTTCGGTGATGGTCTGCTGGGCCAGTTCGACGATCTGCTCCCGTGTCAGTTGGCGGGGCAGAAACTCTCGCAGGATGTTTAACTCGGTCTGCTGCTGAGCCACAAGGTCATCGCGCCCGGCGTTCTGCGCCTCCAGCAGCGATTCCTCGTGTTGCTTGATCTCGCGCCGGACGAGCGTCATCACGTCGCCGTCGCTCAGCACGCCGCCGCGCCCATCGGTGCGGGCGTTGACTTCTTCGTTCTTAATCTGGGCAACGAGCAGGCGCAGCGCGGTTTTTCGATCATCGTCTCCGCTGCGCATAGCGTTCTTTAGCTCGTCGTTGATGCGTTGCTTGAGAGCGGAATCCATTGCCGGAATCTTAAACCACAATTGTTAGCGAATTGTCATCGCCCCTTGGTCGGACAAATGCCCCAACATGCCCAGAAGACGCACAGAGGCGGACACACCGGCCCGCCCCTCTGATCGTGACTGAACTGATGACTGACGACGTGGGAACTATTCTGTCCCCGTGAACTTCATGCTGCTGCGGCGGCTCTTGCGGAGCTTGGCCGCGCGCTTGCGCTTGTTGATGATGCTGGGCTTCTCAAAGAAGCGGCGGTTGCGCACTTCCACCAGGATGCGGTTGCCCTGCACAATCTTGTTAAAGCGCCTGAGCGCAGACTCAAACGTCTCGTCATCTTCGACCACTACGCGTGCCACGAAATCACCTTCTTTTCGTTCCGATTACCACTTGCTATTGCCGTGCTTTGAACGCGCGGCATTATACGGGTAAGGGGGGCGGTGTCAACGAAATTGAACGCCGGCCAGGAACCGGACTGCGTTGACGCCTGGCATGAAGAAGTACGCGCCGCCACGGGTGACGACCCAACTGAACAAGCCGGTGTAGCGTTGGCGGAGCGGCTCTGCGGGGACGGTGAATGCGCCTGCTTCCGTGCCCGTGCCGAAGGGATCGTGGAAGCCGGCGATTGGATCGGCGTCTTCATACAGCCCGGCGAACTTCTGGTTGTTCACCCAGGTGTTCTGAATGAACTCGAACTGGCGTCCGATGTTGGCGTTGAAGCAGGCGAAGATCAGCCCGCGCTCCTCATCGGCGTTGGCTTCGGCAACGACATCATCCAGGCTCCGCCGGATCATCTCGGCCAGGTCGAACGACGGGCACAGCGGCTTGCCGTAGCGCCGCCCCCGGCGCAGGATGCGATGCAGATTGGCGACTTTAGTTGACAACTCGGCGGTGGCCATCTCCGGCATATCGTCGCGCGGGTTGGTGCGGCGGACGTGGCTGCCAAACGGGCACTTGAGGCCCTCGCGGTCGTGATCGCGGTATCCGAAGTCATTTTCGTCGGCTTTGTCCGGCTCGTCTGAATCTGGTGCCAGGGTCATTGGCGCGCCGCCGGGCCAGCGGCCGGTCATCTTGGACGCCAGCCGGATGGCGGCGTCAATGCCTTCTTGATGCAGTAGATCTGGCCGGCTGACGTCTATGCCCGCCGCCTGGGCCACGAACCGCCAGAACGCGCGCACGTCTTGCCTGAGCTGGCGGAACACCAGGTAGCTGCCGTTTCGGCCAAAGTCAAAGGGTCGTTGGCCGTCTCTGCTCCTGCTCTGGCTCCTACTCTGGCGCGCCGTTGCTGGAAGTGTGTGCAGCATGTCTGTGCCCTGCATGGTGTCAACCGCTGGGCTATCGGGAAGGCGACCGTAGCCGTTGGGGTAGCCCAACACGACCTCGCCCGTGGCGATGGTGTCTCGGTTGATCTGGCCGTCGGATCGTGTGATGACCCGGCCCCGCCGTTCGACCGGCCGCTCCAAGCCCTTGACGATGGGTTGGGCGAGGCCGTCCGAAAAGCCAAAGTGCTCGCGGCGCTGGCTGTCGCGATCGGGCGGCACATCGGCCAGCAGCGTGTAAATGTCCCTCAAGCCGGCCAAGCGCCAGCGCCGTTCGTGCGCGGCGCGCAAGCTGGCCAGGGCCGCCTCGTCGTGAGCAAACAACATCAGCAGCACGTGCGCCTCGTCGTTGTTCGGCCCACCGAATGCCCAGCCTTGTGGGTCGCTCATGCCCACATCGCCCAGCAACCGGCTGCGGTGCGGCGTAGCCATGCCCTCTACAAACTCGCGCGGGAAGTCGTCGAGCGTGCCCTCACTTAGCCCCAATTGCGCCAAGCCCGAAAAGGTGAACGCGATGTTGAGGCATGCCTCGTCGGGTTCGTGGGCGCAAGTGGTAAGTTCGGATGCGATCTCACCCAGCCAACGTTTGGCCTCTTGTGGCATCTCGATGTGCAGCAACACATACAGCGCCGCCCGCTTACGCCCATATCCGCCGATGATCAGGCCCTGAATGTCGTCACGCTCTGGCATCGTGACTTCGGGTGGGGAAATCGGGGGTGTGCTCATAGCCTTTTCAGCCAGATGCGAATCTGGTCTTCGGTCATCTCACCGCTCAGGCCACGCCGGATGGCTGTGTTGTTGTTGATGTTGGTGGTCGTCAACTCCGGGTAGGCGCTGTACCACACGTCGGTGTGGGCCTGATAGTGGCGTGCCACAGCCTTGAAGGGTTGCTCGTCCTTCGCGCCTTCATGGATCAAATTCCTGGCGGGCGGGAAGTCGGCCGTGTTGCTCCAGATGGCCGTCAGACCCGTGGCGGCGCGGTCTACGAAGTCACCCAGGTAGTTCTCCCAACTGCCGTCGAAGTTGCTGAAGAAGGCCAGCCGGCGGCCGCCATCCAGGATCACCCAACGGGCGAAGTGGATGCTGCGGATGTCCGACAGGTGGCCCACGCTGGCCGCGTAGCGCCCGAACGCGTTGATGAAAAATAGCACGGCGCGCAATGTGACCAGACGCAAGGGCTGCGCCTTGATCGGGTTGATGCTCGTGAACTGGTTCTGCACGATGCGGTCTTCGGCTTCAACCAGGCGCTTGATCTTCTTCTTGTCCTCTGGGTCGTTGGTGTAGTTGACCGGGTGCTCCCGGTCGTGGGTCTCGTTGCGGCGCAACACCAGCCACCATGCCAGCGCCCCGGTTGCAACCAGCAGGATCAGCCATCCAAACACGCCCAGCGCTAGCGACCCAATCAAGATGGCGAGGATGACGGCGACGGCCAGCGCGAGCGGGCGGAACCAGTTAAGCCGGCTGGCAAGGCTTTGGCTCGGCGGTGTCAACGACCAAGCCAACTCCGGACGGTTGCCGACAAATTGCTGAATGCGCGCCCGGATGGCGGCCGGCGAGAGGGCTGGCCAGTCTGTGCCGCGCCGCTGCTCCTCATCCAGAAATTGCTCGATCTCACAGCGCAGCCGCGCCTCGTCCCGGATTTGCGCCACCGTGCGGCCAAGCGTGCCCACGTAGAAGGCGGCATAGGGCACGCTGTGTGACTTCAGGAAGGCCACGATCTGTTCGGACGTGGCGTGTGCGGGGAAGCCTTCGCAATGGGCGTAGATGTGGCGCAGACCCGTCTGCCAGGCTTGGGCCACCTCGGCCAGGTGCGCGTCGAGCGGTTCGTCGTAGTTGGTGGAGAAGGCCAGTGTGGGCGCGATGGGGTTGCCGCGCGCGTCAATGTCGGGGTGGAACACAACGAACCGGCAGAAGTGAATCGTCTCGCAGGCATGGAAGGGCACGATTGGGTTTTGGCGCGGCGCGCGCGCATCCCGATCAACCTCGCGCAAAAGTTCCACCAGCGCCTCAAGATGACCGGGCTGGATGGCCGCAACGGCGAGAAAGCCTTGTTGATTGGTCATGCCGCACCCACTGCAATTGCAATGTGGTTCACATTATCAGCGCGTCGTGTGCCAACCGTGTTTTCGACTTTGGTCTATAGTCCGGCGCGGCGATTTCGTTGCGCGACTTAGCGTGACTAGAGCGACTTGCTCGACATGAACGCACATCTCGACGCCGCGCGCAGTTTGATTCTCGTGAAATCAGCGATTCCAAGCGCGCTCTGCTCGATATGCTTGCGTTAACCGCTCAGCAACCTGCGCTAATTCATGGGGAGTGTTTAAACGATGACTGCGACGACTGTGCAAGCCCAATCTCAATCCCAATCTGCGTCTGGACCATCTGCGACAAACGTCATTTCGATTGAAGCCGTACGCCGCGAACGCGAATCGTTCGAGGCGCTGTTCAGGCCCAAGACTGTGGCCGTGATCGGCGCGACGGACAAGGAAGGCAGCGTCGGCCTGGCGATCATGCAGAACTTGAAGGTGTTCAATGGCCGCGTCTTCCCCATCAACCCCAAACGCGACGAGGTGCTGGGTCTGCCTGCCTATCCCAACATCGCCGCTACGCCCAAGAAGGTGGACTTGGCGGTGATCGTCACGCCCGCGCCGACCGTGCCGGGCATCATCGGCGAGTGCATCGCTGCCGACGTGAAGGCCGCGCTCATCATCTCGGCCGGCTTCAAAGAGGTCGGTCCGGCCGGCGTGGCGCTGGAACGGCAGATTTTGCAGCAGGCGCGCGAGGCGCACATGCGCATCGTTGGCCCCAATTGCCTGGGCATCATGAACACCAGCATCAAGCTGAACGCGACCTTTGCCGATGCCATCGCCAACCCCGGCAACGTCGCGTTCATCAGCCAGTCGGGCGCGCTGTGCACGGCTGTGCTGGACTGGAGTTTCCGCGAGAACGTCGGCTTCAGCCATTTCATCTCGGTGGGCAGCATGCTGGACGTGGGCTTCGCCGACTTGATTGACTACCTGGGCGACGACGAGCAGACCGAGAGCATCGTGATGTATATGGAGACGATTGGCGACGCTCGACCGTTTATCAGCGCGGCGCGCCAGGTGGCGCTGAACAAGCCGATCATCGTGATCAAGGCGGGGCGCACGGCGGCGGCGGCGCATGCGGCCGCCTCACACACAGGCTCGCTGGCCGGCAGCGACGATGCGCTCGACGCGGCCTTTCAACGCTGCGGCGTGCTGCGCGTGAACAGCATCAGCGACCTGTTCTATATGGCCGAGGTGCTGGGCAAACAGCCGCGCCCGAAAGGCCCGCGCCTGACGATCGTGACCAATGCGGGCGGGCCGGGTGTGCTGGCCACCGACGCGTTGGTGCAAAACGGCGGCGAACTGGCGGCCATCTCGCCCGAGACGATGGACAAGCTGAACAGCTTCTTGCCGGCAGCGTGGAGCCACGGCAACCCGATTGACGTGCTGGGCGACGCCACGGCCGAGCGCTACGCCAAGGCGCTGGAGACGGCCGCGGCTGACCCGAACAGCGATGGCTTGCTGGTGATCCTGACGCCGCAGGCAATGACCGATGCGACCGCAACGGCGGAGTTGCTGAAGCCATATTCGCGCCTGCACAACAAGCCCGTCCTGGCCAGTTGGATGGGTGGCAACGCGGTCGAACCGGGCGAGCAAATCCTAAACGACGCGCAAATCCCGACCTTTGGCTACCCCGACACGGCGGCGCGCATGTTCGACTACATGTGGCGCTACAGCCTGAATTTGAAAAGCCTGTACGAAACGCCGGCCGTGGGCAACGACAGCGCCGTGCATCGCGACGAAGCCACGGCCATCATCGAGCAGGTGCGGGCCACGGGTGGCGGTCGCACGATGCTCACGGAGTTCGAGTCGAAGAAGCTGTTGGCGGCGTATGGCATCCCGACCGTGCCGACCGAAATCGCAAGTGACGAGGATGGGGCGGTGGCGGTGGCCGAGCGGATGGGTTACCCGGTGGTCATTAAACTGCACAGCGAGACGATCACCCACAAGACCGACGTCGGC